>Ga0137306_100026_pt1 | contig 238896 bp, 196 predicted proteins | sample Inofroosms_March_FD_97187 | JGI IMG/M metagenome (GOLD analysis project Ga0137306, IMG submission 97187) | Mouse cecal microbial communities from Vienna, Austria - N-Acetylneuraminic and N-Acetylglucosamine D2O microcosms_March | ecosystem: Host-associated > Mammals > Digestive system > Large... | reverse complement strand
GTTCTTCGAGAAAACCCATGTGTCCCGAATTTTCGAGCCAGACGACCTGTGCCCGGGGATGGGCGGCGACCATCTTTTCGGCGGCTTCGGCCGGTATGTACCCGTCCTTGCGGCCAAGGATGAAGAGTTGGGGAACGGTCGATTGTTGCAGCAATGCGTTGCGGTCCGGCCGTTCGATCATGCCGTTCAGCAGGGCGATGATTCCGTCGTCTTCGGTGATGAAGACCTGTTCCCGGAGGTCCTCGATGGCATCTGCCATGCGGCGGCGGTTTTCCGGGGCGAAGCCGGCGTCGGGAGCCACACGGGCCAGTGCATCTTTCTTCCCGGCCCGTACGAGGGCGATTTCACGGCGGCGGTTTTCGGCCTTTTCGGGCGTGTCGGCATTGGGCGTCGAGCTCAGCAGGACGATCCCTTCCAGCATCTCGGGATGGCGTTCCAGCAGGGCCAGGGCCGCATAGCCGCCCATCGAGTGGCCCACGACCGTGAAACGTTCGATGCCCAGGGCCCGCATGCCGCCGGCTACGGTGTCGGCCAGGAACTCCATGGTGTGCGCCTCGCCCCGGATTTCCGAGATGCCGTGGCCCGGCAGGTCGAGCGTCACCACGCGCACCTGTTTGTAGAGCAGCGGCACGAACTCCTCCCATACCAGGAGCGATTCGAGGTATCCGTGCAGCAGGACCACGCAACGTTCGCCTGCCTCCGAGTCGCAGACGTGCAGAGCCGTAGGACCGGCCATGATGAATTTTTCGGTCATAGTTCGTTTCTCTCTTTTTGGCGTTTTTCCCGGTCAGAACGGTGTTTGCGGGAACCACGGTGCAATGTTATGCTTTTTTTCGGAAACTTCGGCCGTTTCGTGCAAAATAGTTGTGTCTCCCGCTCCGGAAGATTCGTCCGGCTCCTCAATATTGGCGGCCAAAATTTTGAGAGAGACCTTTTTTATTTGTATTTTTGACCTCGGTTTCCATCGGTTTTCGGCCGGATGCCGGACCTGCCGCGCAGAGACGCGCCGTCCGGATCGGGGGCCGCTCAGCGGCCCGATTCCGTCGCCGGCCGTGGATTTCCGATTCCGAAAAGTGAGTTATGCGTGAATTCGATCATATCGTCTGCCATGGTTCGGGCAATCGCTTCGTGCTGGTCGACGCCGTGGCGCAGCCTTCGATCGCCGAGGAGGCCGATCCGGCGATTTTAGCACGGGAATTGTGTCGTCTGCACGGCGGACTGGACGGGTTGCTGCTGCTCGTGCGGGTGGGCGAGGAGTACGGCATGCGCATGTACAATCCCGACGGTTCGGCCGCCGAGATGTGCGGCAACGGCATCCGCTGCGTCGCACGGCTCGCCTGCGAACGTTATGTCGGTGAGCAGCGTTTCGCTCTCTGGTCGGGCGGACGGCGTTACCGGATCTTCCGCGAGGAGCCCCTGCCGGGCGGCATTCCGGCTTTCGGGGTGGTGATTCCCATCGGGTTCGCTTCGGACGATTTCGTATGCGACGGGCCGAGGCCGTTTGTCGGCGGAGCGGTGTTGCCGCTCGACCGCGACAGGCGGTTCACCTACCTCAATCTGGGGAATCCGCACCTGGTGTGCCGTACTGACCGCATCGATCTCGACGAGTTGGAGCGTGCAGGACGCCGCGTGACCGAGCTGCCCGAGGTGTTCCCGCACGGGATCAACCTCAGCTTCTACCGCCCGTGCGGCCAACAGCGTATTTTCGTCGCCACCTACGAGCGCGGCGCCGGCATCACCCTTTCGTGCGGTACGGCCATGACGGCTTGCAGTACGGCGGCCTGCATCGAGGGTGTCTGCCGCTGCGGAGAACCCATCGAAGTGCTCAACCGCGGCGGCATGGTGCGTTGTCTGTGCGTGCGGGAGCAGGACGAGACGCGCACGTCGCTGATCGGAAATGCTACTTTCGAGGGCGAAGGACTTTTCGCGTTCGATGCCGCAACGGGCAGCGTCGCCCTGCACGGAGCATGGCGGCCGCGCCGGGAGGAGACGGACGCCTATGCGGCCTTTCTTGAAAAAATGAAGAACTGTTAGATTTTATTGCTTCGAATATGAAAAACATGCTTTTCAAGCATCGTTCCATACGCCGGTTCCGCCCGACGCCCATCCCCGAGGAGGTGCTTACGGAGTGTCTCGAGGCCGCCTCGCGCGCTTCGACGTGCGGCAACATGCAGCTCTATTCGCTCGTAGTCACGCGCGACAAGGCCGTGCGCGAGCAGTTGGCGCCTTGCCATTTCAACCAGCCGATGGTGATTCAGGCACCCTGCGTGGTGACGGTCTGCGCCGACGTGCACCGCTTCACCATGTGGTGCGAGCAGCGGGGCGCCGATCCGGCCTACGACAATTTCGGGTGGTTCCTGAACGCCTCCACCGATGCGCTGCTCGCCGCGCAGAACTTCTGCGTCCAGGCCGAGATCCACGGACTGGGCATCTGCTACCTCGGCACGACCATCTACACGGCGGCCGACATCGTGCGCATCCTCCGCCTGCCCAAGGGGGTGATTCCGCTCACCACCGTGGTCGTGGGCTATCCCGACGAGTCGCCCGAACCGACCGACCGTCTGCCCCTCGAAGCGGTCGTCCACTACGACCGCTACACCGACTACACGGCGGCCGAGATCGACGAACTGTGGGCCGAGCGCGAGGAGTCGGAGTTCACCAAACGGTTGCTGGAGGAGAACGGTCTGGACAACCTGGCCCGCATCTTCACCGAGCGCCGTTATGTCCGGCGCGACAACATTGCCATTTCGCACACCTATTTCGACCTGCTCAAGGAGCAGGGGTTCTTCAATCAGTAGGGGCATGTTTCGGGTGCGGCGCATAGGACTGATCGTGCTGCTGGGCCTTGCAGGCTCGGCGTGCAGCGTCACGCGCCGCATTCCCGACGGCGAATATCTCTTGCAGAAGGTCACCGTCGAGCCCGACCGCTCGGCGCCGCGCAAGCAGCGCATTCCGGCCGAGGAGTTAGAGAAATACGTGCGCCAGACCCCCAACAAGCGCTTTCTGGGCACCAATTTCTACGTGTGGCTCTACGAGCAGGCCGATCCCGCGAAGAACAACAAGTGGAACGAGTGGAAACGCCGCATCGGCGAACAGCCCGTCATCCTCGACTTGGACCTCACGCGCAAGAGCGCCGAGAATCTCAAGGTCTACATGGATACCAAGGGTTTCTTCGCGTCGCACTCCTCGTTCGAGGTCGACACCGTTTCGCGCCGCAAACGCGCCCGCGTCACCTACCGCGTGCGGCAGGGCGAGCCCTACCTGATCGATTCGGTCTCCTACGACTTCCGCGACAAGTTCCTCGAGCAGATCCTGGCTCCCGACACGGTCAACACCCTTGTGCGGCCCGGCCGGATTTTCGACATCACCATGCTCGACAGCGAGCGCGAACGCATCGCGGCCTACCTCAAGGAGCGCGGCTACTACAACTTCTCGGTCAACGACGTCGAGTTCCTGGCCGACACCCTCTCGGGCGACCACCGCGTGGGGGTGCGCATCGTCATCAAACAGCATCTCACCGGTTACGACGAACGCGGACAGGCCGTCATGGACAACAATATGGTCTACCGTATCCAGCGCATCAACCTCTTTCCCGATTACGATCCGCTGGCTTTCCGCAACGATTCGACGCTCGTTTCGCGCCTCGACACGCTCTATTACCGGGGTCTGAATATCATCTACGAGGGGCGGCCCAACCTGCGGCCCTCCATTCTGCGGCAGGCCGTGCCGCTCTATCCCAACTACGTCTACAACTCCGCTCAGGTCAACCGCACCTACACCGATCTGATGTCGATGGGTTATTTCCGCAGCGCCCGCATCGCTTTCGTCGAGGAGCCCCGGCAGGCCGACGCCACCAATTATGTCTCCTACATCGGCGCTTCGGCCGATTCGACCCGCACGGACTATACGCGCGAGGGCTACCTCACCTGCAACATCCTCTGTACGCCGGCGCTCAAACAGAGTTTCAAGGCCGAGCTCGAGGCGAGCACCACATCGAGTTTCTACGGGCTGAAAGCCACCCTCGGCTATCAGAACCGCAACATCTTCCGCGGCGCCGAGTCGTTCGACGTCTCGCTGACGGCCGGTTACGAGTTCATGAAGGCGCGCGACGCCAAGAAGAAGCGCGCCACCGAGTTCGGAGGTACGGTCGGGCTGACCTTTCCGCGTTTCCTCGTGCCGTGGCGTACGCGGCGCTACCGTTCGGTCAACCAGCCCAAGACCAAGGTCGAGCTGTCGATCAATTTCCAGGACCGTCCCTACTACCGGCGCACGCTCTCCAGCGCCGGCATGACCTACCTCTGGACCAATTCCCGTTATTCGTCCTTCTCGCTGCGGCCCATCAACATCAACGTGATCGACGTCGGGTATCTCGACCAGAGTTTCCTGGAGAACACCCACAACGAATATCTGCGCCACAGCTACGAACCGCAGTTCATCGGCGGTCTGTCGTTCGGTTACGGCTACAACAACCAGTTCAAGCATCTGGGCGGCAATGCCACGGTCATCCGTTTCAATGCCGAGACCGCCGGCAATCTGATCGACGGCGTGGAGCACCTTTTTTATAAACCGGCCCCCGGCAAGGACTATTATACGATCTTCGGATTGCAGTATGCCCAGTATGTGCGTGCCGATCTGAGTCTGAGCCGCAAGATCATGCTGGGCGAGAAGTCGGCCGTGGCCTGGCGCCTTTACGGCGGCGTTGCCATCGCCTACGGCAATTCGACGTCGGTGCCTTTCGACCGTCTGTTCTACGCCGGCGGCAGCAACAGCATGCGCGGCTGGTCGCCCCGTACGCTCGGTCCCGGTTCGGTGCCCATCACCGACACCGAGTTTCCCACGCAGTTGGGCGACATGAAGCTGGAGGCCAACCTGGAGTTCCGCTTTCCGATATGGGGCATCGTCCATGGCGCCACTTTCTTCGACGTGGGCAACATCTGGTATGTGAAGAACGACCCTTCGGAGTATTCGACCGCTGCGGTCTTCCACTTCCGCGATTTCTACAAGCAGCTGGGTTTCAATACGGGTCTGGGTCTGCGGTTCGACATCAAGTTCGCCGTGCTGCGTCTCGACTGGGGCATTCAGCTGCACAATCCCAACAACCCCGCCGGCAAGCGGTGGATCCGCAATTTCCGGTGGAAGAATACGGCGCTCAACTTCGGTGTCGGGTATCCGTTCTGATAAGGCGGGAAGCCAGTCGGGCGGCAACTTTGCGGATAAGCGAGGGCAGAAGCAGTCGCCAGACGGATTCTGCCGAGCAGGAGCAAAGTCAAGAACAACTTTGCGGATACTCGAGGGTCGAAGCCGTCGCCAGACGGATTTTTGCCGGGTCGGGGCAGCCGGATGACTTTGCAGTCGAATGATGGTCGAAGCCGTCGTCAGGCGGATTCTGCCGAGCAGGAGCAAAGTCAAGAACAACTTTGCGGATACTTGAGGGTCGAAGCCGTCGTCAGGCGGATTTTTGCCGGGTCGGGGCAGCCGGATGACTTTGCAGTCGAATAATAGTAGAAGTTGCCGAAGCCGGATGACTTTGTACTCGGGCGTGTGAAAGGGCGCCTTCTACCTTGGACTTTTCACCTTTCACCTTTCACCTTTCGCCTTTCACATTATCAGTACCAGCCAAGGAATACCCCCCCCCTTCATTCGGGCTGCCGGAGGCCTTGTACTGCGAGGGCGACATGCCGGTGTTGCGCTTGAAGTAGCTGCCGAAAAACGATTGGTTGGGGAAGTTGAGCGTGTAGGCGATCTCCTGCACGCTCATGCCCGAGTATTTGAGCAGGGTTTTGGCTTCGAGGATCACGTAGATCTCGATCCATTCCGAGACCGACCGGCTGCTGATGCGCTTGACCAGCGTGGTCAGGTATTTGGGCGTGATGCAGAGTTCCCTGGCGTAGAATCCCACGCTGCGTTCTTCCTTGTAGTGGATGCTGAGCAGCCGGAGAAAGCGGCGGAAGTAGGTGTCGGCGCGGTTGCGGACCTGTTGTTCCGCTTCGGGATGCCTTGCGAGGTAGTGTTGCAGTGTGTTGCCTATCTTGTAGAGCGTGGCCATGAAAAGCTGGCCGATGATCTGTTCCGAGAATTGGGCGGCCTTGCCTTTCGTCTCGTTTTCCATCAGCGCGATGAAGTTGTGCAGCTCGCGGCTCTCGTCGTCGGATATTTCGAGGGTGGGATGCGCGCCCAGTTGCAGCATCAGCGGCATCAGTTGTTTCGAGTCGATGTCCAGCCGTTGCATGAACTGCGTCGAAACAACGATCGTATCGCCGCGCAGCATTCCTCCCGGTTTGGTCTGGATGATGCTTTGCGGACCGATCAAGAAAAGGGTGTTCTTGCGCAGGGTGTATTCGTTGAGGTTGATCGAAAGTTCGGTTCTGCCCTCGGTGCCGAGGCCGAGGATGAATGCGTCGATGCGGCACGGGAAGCGCAGTTCCTCCAGCTGTGCGACGTTGCTGTGGGCGATGACGAAATCGGGCGTCGGCGTGTGGTCGGGTCTCTTTCTGTGGATCAGCTCGCCGAGCGAGAAGTTGGCGATGGAGCTCGGGGCTTCTTGCAGTTTGGTGTCCATGGCTTCGTGGTTTGGCGACAAATGTAGTAATATTTTGTTATGTTCGGTCGTAAAAGTTGGATTTTCGGACTTTTCGAACAATACACAGGAGAGGTTCGGGAGTGACGTTGCAAAATCCCGGGGCTGGCAGCGTGTTTCGTCGTTCGGCGGGGGCAGAACGGTTGGCCAGATCGAGTGCCGCGCTTCAAGCAATTTTCGTTTCAGCCTTTTCCGTTTAACTATTCATCCTTACCTTTGAAAAGGCAACTTCACACCCGGAGTGGTGCAGGCTACGGCTTGTACCAGCGTGGTGCATGTAGATTCAGCAGTCCGCTGGCGGCGTAATGGCGCGGGAGGATTGATAAGGAATAGTTGTTTGCGGACGGTTGTTCGACCGCCGTTTTTTGTCGTTCTGCGGTTTCACAATTCGCAGTGTTGCGCGAGCCGCAGCCTTACGGCGCGGAGGCTCGCCACTTCGGTTGTCGCCGGACTTGCTACTCCGCAGGCTGCGTTCGCTTTATTCAGAAAGAGCGTACGTTGTAAGTTCGCAAGCTCTGCTTCGGTCGGCGCTGTGTTGTTTTCGTGCCGAAGCCCGCGGGGCGAGTTTTGCGAGCCTCCGCAGGGCGGGGCTTCGGCTCGCACGGCTGAACGCCGGTATTTAGCTCTGCAAGCTGCGACCGCCCCGAACATCTTTTCCTTCACCTTTCCGCGTTGCCGCCAGTTACTTATTCCAGTCTGCCGCGGAGCTGGAAACAATTCACAATTTAAAATTCACAATGCACAATTAAGAAGCAGTTTGTCATTCTGAGGAGCAGAGCGACGAAGAATCTGTATCGTCAGCATACAGAGGTTTGACTGCACTTCGTTTGTCTCTCTCCTCCTTGCGAGGTATAGTCCGCAAGCGGTCTCTGCACTCGCGGCGTTCGTCGATTCGCTCCGCTCAGAATGACAATTATGGCAAGCATGCCCCGCAGGCTCTTTCTCTTTCTGATACGGAAGACCTTGCGCCCGGGGCCGGCTCGCATCAAAGATGCGACCCCCGCAGCCGGCCCGGGCGAACACAAAAATGAATTCCCGAAAGGAAATGATTCAATGCAAAGACAGCATTGTCATTCTGAGGAGATCGGAAGATCGACGAAGAATCTGTAACCTTTCCCCAAATAGATCCTTCGCTTACGCTCAGGATGACAAAGTAGGGTTGTCGAGGTGGGGCGGGCGCAGCCTGCGGGGCACGCCTGGCGACAGCCGGATGTTTGCGGGCCTCCGCACGGCCAAGGCTGCGGCCCGCACGGCTCAAAAGAGCCGCGATGCACCGGCAATTGTAGCAAAAACCATTGTTCCGCACCCTCCGCCGCATTCCTTTCAGCGATTGCTATTCGCGCCTGCTGCGGGCTACCGCCGCGGTACGACGGGAGCCCTGGCGGACGTCGGCGTGAGCGGGAGTTACTGGTCTTCTTCGCCTTTTTCCGCTTCGGTGTGTGTCGCGAGTGCCCTGTGGCTCTATCCGTCGGAGGTGCGCCCGACGGACAGCGGTACGTTGGCGTTCCGGTCGGTCGCCGTTCCCGTGCGCTGCGTCCAAGCATCTGCAGAAGTTGCATGCTTCTCTCGGTCATCTTGCCGCCGTCGCCCGCTGCCGGCTTGCGGGTGCGTTGTCCCGTTCGGAAAGAAGACCGGCCAACAGAAAACGGCACCCGCTTCGACGGGTGCCGTGAACGGGCCGCCTGCGCGGCAGCCCCGGGTATTGCAAGGCTTACTGCGCAGCCGGAGCGTCGGCGATGCCGAGTTCCTGACGGACCTGGGGTGCCAGGTCGGTAAGCGCGGCTTCATCGTACGAAGCCAGCGAGCCGGTCTCGAAGACAACCAGATAGCCGTTCTCTTTGGTGACCTTGTCGATGGCGGCCTTGGCCTTCTCGATGATGGGCGTCAGCAGCTCCTGCTGTTTTTTCTGATAGTCCTGCTGGGCCACCTGCTCGAACTCTTCGCGGCGGTTCTGCAACTCCTGCAGCTCCTTCTGCTTGAGCTGTTTCACGGCGTCGGAGTAGGTGTCGAAATTCTTCTGGAAGTCGAGGTATTTCTGGTTGAATTCGACGGTGATGGTCTCCAGGTTGTCCTGGAGGTCTTTGCCGTAGGCCTGCATGTTGGTCTCCATCTCCTTGGTCTCGGGCATCGCCAGCAGAATCTCCTGCGAGTTGATGCGGCCGAATTTCTGAGCGAAGAGCGACGAGGCGCTCAGCATGAGCGCAACGGCAAGGGTCAGTTTGATTGCCTTTTTCATAGTTGGTTGTTATGCGTTAAGTTTTGATGTGCTATTTTCTGAGGGCGGCGATGACCTGTTGCGTATGGTCGGCCGCCGGGTCGGTGTAGAGCAGCGTGGGGTTGTTCGACGAGTCGATCACCACCGTGGCGCCGATCCGCTTGGCGTAGGCTTCGATGACGGCGAAAACCTGTTTCTGAATGGGCTCGATCAGCTCCACGCGTTTTTTCATCAGCGAGCCCTCCTGCCCGAAGAGGCTTTGTTGGTATTCGTTGGCCTGTCGTTCGAGGTCGAGGATGGCGTTTTCGCGGGCCTGGCGCGTCGAGGCCGGGAGCGAGGCTTTCTGCGCCATGTAGGTGTTGTAGTAGTTCTCCACCTCCTCGAACTTCTCGTCCACCTGTTTCTGGTAGATTTCGGCCATGTTGTCGAGCGTCCGGATGGCAGTGTTGTAGGCGTCGATCGACTTGAAGATTTTTTCGCTGTTGACAACGATGCAGTTCTGGGCCGAGAGCGCAGTGGCGCTCAGAACGAAAGCGGCGAGAAACAGAAGACGTTTCATGATCCTTGTTTTTAGTGTTATACCGTAGTGTAAATATAACTCTTTTTCTTTCAAATTTATTGCCAAGCGCCTTTTTGTTGAGCGGGCCGGTCGCGTTCGCGGTGTTTTGCGTCCGGCGGCAGGCTGGTTTTCGGCTTGCCGTTCCGTTTTTGCGTCCGTCCCCGTGTTCGGAGGCTCCCGGCGCTGGTTGCCTTCGTGGCCGGGGTTCTGCTCGGGGCCGTCCGCTTTTGAGAGCCGTTTTTGGCAGCCGGCCTGTGAAACGGCGTCGGCTCGCCCCCTCCCTTGTCCGTGCTTAGGCCCCTTCGTTCGCCGCCCGCAGCCGGCGGATTTAGAACTGCTGGCCCATGACGAAGTGGAACTGGCTGCCGCTCTTCTTGGTGCTGTTGGCCGGGGGATCGAAGCCGTAGCCCCAGTCGATGCCGAGCATGCCCACCACCGGGAGGTAGAGACGCACGCCGAAGCCGGCCGAACGCTTGATCTTGAAGGGCGAGAAGTCGCGCCACGAGTCGAAGGCGTTACCGCCTTCAAGGAAGCCCAGGACGTAGATCTGCGACGAGGGTTTCAGGATGACGGGGTAGCGCAGTTCGGCCGTATACTTGTTGTAGCCGCACGAGTAGTAGTTGCCCGGGTCGAGGGCGCCGTCTTCGTAACCGCGCATTGCGATGATGTCGATACCGTACATGTTGTAGCCCGTCATGCCGTCGCCGCCGACCTCGAACCGCTCGAAAGGCGAGACCTTATGCTTGTTATAGCTGCCCAGGTAGCCCATTTCGGCGCGCAGCATCAGCACCAGGTTGGAGTTGCGGGTCAGCGCCTGGAACCACTGCGCCTTGAACTGCCACTTGTGGAACTCGATCCAGCGGTAGCGTTCCTGATCGCTCATGGTGGGGCTGCTGTAGTTCTTGCCGTCCCACAGCGAGTAGGGGAGCGTCGCCTGCACCGAGGCACTGAACTCCGATCCGCGGCGCGGGTAGATGGGCTGGTCGACGGAGTTGCGGGCCAGCACAACCTTGAACGAAAGCAGGTTGGAGGAGCCGTTCTCCATGATGAACGAGTACCAGTTCTTCAGCGAGTAGCGTTCGTAGCTGGCCTCAGCATAGAGCGTGAAGTAGGGGTCGGGCCAGGTCAGACGTTTGCCCAGACCTGCCGCTGCACCGTAGGTGCGGAAGTGGCGCGTGCTCTTCTGCCATACGTAGTAGGCGTCGTTCTGGTCGGAGAAGTGGGCTTGCAGGGTGAAGGAATTGGGCTTGCGGCCGCCGAGCCAGGGATCGGTGAAGCTCAGCGACAGGGCCTTGTAGTAGGTGCCGTTGGTCTGTCCCGAGATCGAGAGGCGCTGGTTCTGGCCCATCGGATAGGGACGCCAGGCGCCCTTCTTGAAGAAGTTGCGGATCGAGAGGTTGTTGAGCGTGATGCCCACCGAGCCCACGAAGGTGCCCGAGCCCCAGCCGCCGGCGATGTTGAACTGGTCGGAGGCCTGTTCTTCGAGCGCCCAGTTGATGTCGACCAGTTCGTTCGAGACGGGCCGGATGTCGGGGGCGATGTTCTCGGGGTTGAAGTGGCCCATCGAACCCAGGAGACGCAGCGTGCGCATGAGCAGCGAGCGGTCGTAGAGTTCGCCGGGGTAGATGCTCATCTCGCGGCGGATCACCTCGTCGTTGACGCGCTGGTTGCCCGTGATGCCTACGTTGTTGATGGTGAACTGCTTGCCTTCGAAGACCTTCACCTCGATGTCGATCGAGTCGGGCCCGACGATGGTCTCGGCCGGTTCGATCTGCGACATGAGGTAGCCGTTGTTCTGGTAGAGCGACGACACCGACATGGCCTCCAGGTCGGTCTCTTTCTGGATGCCGAGGCGCTTGTGCATCGTCTTCTTGTCGTAGGTCTCGCCTTTCGAGATGCCGAACATGCGCTGCAACTCCTCGGTTTCATAGACCGAGTTGCCCACCCACGAGACGTTGCGGATGTAGTATTTGTTGCCTTCCGAGACTTCGATGTCGATGCCCAGGCGCCTGGAGTCGATGGGGTAGATCGAATCGCGCACGACCGTGGCGTTGCGGTAGCCGTGGGAGTTGTAGAAATCGATGAGGAGCTCCTTGTCGTCTTCGAAGTCGGATTCGTTGAGCTTGGTGTTGCGCAGGAAGTTGATCGACTTCTGGTGGGTTTTCTTGAAGGTGCGGCGCAGCCGCTTGTCGGTGAACTGTTCGTTGCCCCGGAAGTTGATCTTGCCGATCTTGACCTTGTCCTTCTTGTCGATCCCGAAGATGACGGTCACGGCCTGCGGACGGACCGAGTCGTTCTCGATGCGCACGTCCACTTCGGCGTTGCGGAATCCCTTTTCGGCCCAGTAGGCCTTGATGAGCTTGATGTTCTTGTCGATGATGTAGTCCGACAGGGCGCCGCCGCGTTTGAGCTTGAGTTTTTCGAGCAGGTCTTTCTGCTTGCCCTTGGTGATGCCCTCGAACTTCCAGTTCATCACGCGCGGGCGCTCCTGGAGGAAGACCTGCAGGTCGAGGTTGTCGCCCTCGATCTCGGCGCCGATCTTCACGTCGGAGAAGAAGCGCTGGCTCCACAGGCGCGAAATGGCGTTGGCGATGAAGTCGCTCGGCAGGTAGACCGAGTCGCCGGCGATGAGTCCCGCCGACGACTTGAGGATCTCGGGGTTGAGATACTTCACGCCGTGGATCTTCACATCGCGGATGTAGTAGCGGCGGGGCGTTCCGTCGAATTGGAGCAGGGGCGCATCTTCGGGAAACGGCGTCTCGGCTTCGGACGGTTCCGCGGTTTGTTCGGCGGCCGGATCGGCGGCCGTGCGTTCGGTTGCCGATCCGGCTTGCGCGGGCTGCTGTGCGAATGTGTCGCGGGCTGCCGGCGCCAGCAGCGCCCAAGCCAGGAATAACTTACAGAGTTTATTCATCTGTTTCATCTTCATTTACTTCACAAGTCCGAACCGACGGTCGCGCCGCGCATACTCTTCGATCGCGCGGTCGAATTCCTCTTCCGTGAAGTCGGGCCACAGCACCGGCGGGAAGTAGAGTTCGGCATAGGAGGCCTGCCACAGCAGGAAATTGCTCAAACGGCATTCGCCGCTCGTGCGGACGACAAGATCGGGATCGGGGTAGGAGGCCGTGTCGAGCGTTGCGGCGATGCGCTGCTCGTCGATCTGCTCCGGCGCCAGCTCGCCTTTCCGGACCTGGCCGGCAAGCGTACGCACCGCCCGTGCGATCTCGTCGCGCGACGAGTAGTTGAGGGCCAGTATCAGCGTCAGCCGGTCGCAGCCGGCGGTGAGCTCCTCGGCCCGGGCCAGGTGTTCCTGCACCTTGGCCGAAAAACGGCTGCGGTCGCCGATCATGCGGATGCGGATGCCTTCTTTCTGCATCGACGGGGTTTCGTGGATGACGCACTGGCAGAAAAGCTCCATCAGCGCGTCGACCTCTTCGGCCGGCCGGCCCCAGTTCTCGGTCGAGAAGGTGTAGAGCGTCAGGTATTCCACGCCGTGGCGGATGGCCGCCCGCGCCGAGGTGCGCACCGGTTCGATGCCGGCCGCATGGCCTTCGTGGCGCTCCAGACCGCGGAGCTCGGCCCAGCGGCCGTTGCCGTCCATGATGATGGCCACATGGCGGGGTATGCGTTTCTCCTGACTCATAATAGGGTGCAAATATAGGGATTTTGCCGGGTTATTCAAAGGTGAGCGGTGAAAAGTGAAAGGTGCAAAGTGTTATTGTGTCCGCTGTCTTGCATTTTCGCAGTCTTCATGCCGGCGGTCCGCCGCGGGAAGAACGGTGCCGGGCGAGAGAATCGCAGCCGTCGGTTTCCGGTTTCCCAATTTCCCGCTTTTCGGCGGAGCGCCCGGCCCGGAAATCCGCGCCTTTCACTTTTCACTTTTCACTTCTCGTAAGTCTATGCCCCACATCATCTTGTTACGTAACGTGTCGTAGAAGGATATATTGTGCGGGATGGCCAAAAAGAGGCGTTGTTCGGCGCGCCGCACTTCGAACCGGGCGTCGGATCCCACGCGGTAGCTGCGGTTGTCGAGTGTGGCGAAGGAGTCGGAGCGCCGTTCGTGGACGCGCAGCTCTATGCGGCTCGTGTCGGGGATGACCACCGGGCGCATCGTCAGATTGTGGGGTGCCAGCGGCGAGATGACCAGACAGGCGCACGCCGGAGCCACCACCGGGCCTCCGGCGCTGAGCGAATAGGCCGTCGACCCCGTGGGAGTCGATACGATGACCCCGTCGCCATGGTAGGTGGCGACCATCTGTCCGTCGACGTAGGTTTCGATCGAGAGCATGTCGGCGCCGTGGCGTTGGATCGTGAATTCGTTGAGCGCCAGGTTGCTATCGGGGCGCTCCGCGAAGTCGCCCTCTACGCTCAGCATCGTCCGCGGCTGTACGGTCAGCGCGCCGCGTGCGATCCGGCCGAATATCTGTTCCAGGTCTTCGTTGGGGGCTCCGGTCAGAAAGCCGAGGTGTCCCGCATTGATGCCCAGCACCGGCGTCGGGGCGCCGCCCAGGCGGTGCACCCCTTCCAGCAGGGTGCCGTCGCCGCCGTAGCACACCATCGTCGTGCCGGCGGGCTGTTTCCCGATGCGGGCGCCGTAGGTTTCCGATGCGGGAATGTCGCGCCCGGTCAGCGTGCGCAACTCGGCGGCGAACTCTTCGTTGACGTCGTAGTCGAGGCCGCACCGGTCGAGCGCATCGAGCAGGCGGCGAAGTTCTTCGGCGCTGCGGCCGGGCTGGCTGCGGGAAAAAAGTAGGATTTTCATCGGCGGAGTTCCGAAAAAATAAGTAACTTTACCACGTCGCAGCGTTGGCGGCGGCGCGTTGCATCCGTGCAACATGCAAATATAGTGTTTTTATGACAAAGTTGAGTGTCAATATCAACAAGATTGCCGTCATCCGCAATTCGCGCGGCGGCAACTGTCCCGACGTCGTGCGGGCCGCTCTCGACATCGAGCGCTTCGGCGCCGACGGCATCACGGTCCATCCGCGGCCCGATGCGCGGCACATCCGCCACGACGACGTGCGTGCCCTGAAACGGGTGCTTGCAACCGAACTCAACATCGAGGGCAACCCCGTGCCGGCGTTCGTCGATCTGGTGCTGGAGGTCGTTCCCGCGCAGGTCACGCTGGTGCCCGACGCGCCCGACGCCCTCACGTCCAATGCCGGCTGGAATACCGTTGCCCACCGCGATTTCCTCACGGAGGTGACGGCCCGTTTCCACGAGCGGGGCATCCGCGTTTCGCACTTCGTCGATCCCGATCCCGCGATGGTCGCCGGCGCCAAGGCGTGCGGCGCCGACCGGATCGAACTCTATACCGAGGCCTATGCGCGCCTCTTTCCCGCCGGCCGCGAGGCCGCTGTCGCTCCTTACGTAGCGGCCGCCGAGGAGGCGCGCCGGCAGGAACTGGGGCTCAACGCGGGTCATGACCTCTCGTTGGAGAATCTCGCCTATTTCGTCGAACGCATTCCGTGGACCGACGAGGTCTCGATCGGCCATGCCCTCATCAGCGATGCGCTCTACTACGGGCTCGAAAATACCGTGCAGCTCTACAAGCGTCAGCTCAAAAACAGCCGTTAGCCGCGTGCCGCTCTCCGATCCCATATTCCGCCGCATTTCGCGCCTGGCCGACGAGCAGGGCGTGCGGGCGTTCGTGGTCGGGGGCTATGTCCGCGACCATTATCTGCGGCGCCCCTCGACCGACATCGACGTGGTGGTGGTCGGCTCCGGCATCGCGCTGGCCGAAGCCCTGGGCCGCGAACTGCATGCCAAAGTATCGGTTTTCAAGACTTTCGGCACCGCCATGCTCCGGGCCCGGGGCATCGAGGTGGAGTTCGTCGGTGCGCGCCGCGAGTCCTATTCGCACGATTCGCGCAAACCCCAGGTCGAAGCCGGAACGCTCGAAGACGACCAGCGGCGCCGCGACTTCACCATCAATGCGCTGGCCTGGTCGCTCAACGGCGATTCGTTCGGCGAGCTGGTCGATCCTTTCGGCGGACTCGACGATCTGGACGCCTGCATCATCCGCACGCCGTGCGACCCCGACGTCACCTTTTCGGACGACCCCCTGCGCATGATGCGGGCCGTGCGCTTCGCCGCACAGCTGGGTTTCACTATCGAGGAGGAGACTTTCGATGCGATCCGCCGCAACGCGGCCCGCATCCGCATCGTCTCGCGCGAGCGCATCATGACGGAACTCAACAAGATCGTCCTTTCGCCGGTGCCCTCCATGGGTTTCGAGCTGCTGGAGCTTACGGGACTTCTCGAACTTGTCTTTCCGGAGCTGCACCGGCTCAAGGGGGTGGAGCGCCGCGGCAAGCATGCCCACAAGGACAATTTTGTCCATACGCTCAAGGTCCTCGACAACGTGGCGCGCCGTTCCGGCGATCTGTGGCTGCGGTGGGCCGCCCTGCTCCACGACATCGCCAAGCCGCAGACCAAGGCCTTCGATCCGCGCGTCGGCTGGACGTTCCACGGGCACGAAGTGCTCGGTTCGAAGATGGTGCCGGCCGTTTTCCGGCAGTTGAAACTGCCGCTCAACGAACACATGAAGTTCGTGCAGAAGCTGGTGTTCCTCCATCTGCGCCCCATCATTCTCTCCGAAGACCTGGTCACCGACTCGGCCGTGCGGCGTCTGCTTTTCGAGGCGGGCGACGACATCGAGGCGCTCATGACCCTTTGCGAGGCCGACATCACCTCGGGCATCGATGCCAAGGTCAAGCGCTACATGGCCAACTTCGAGCTGGTGCGCCGCAAGATGAAGGACCTGGAGGAGCGCGACCGCATCCGCAACTTCCAGCCGCCGATCACGGGCGAAATCATCATGAAGACCTACAACATCGGTCCCTCGCGCGTCATCGGCGAGATCAAGGAGGTCATCAAGAACGCCATTCTCGACGGCGAAATCCCCAATGATTACGACGCGGCCTTCGAGCTCATGCGCCGTCTCGCCGCCGAACGGGGATTGGTTTTCCCCGGCCCGGAAGAAGCATAGGCTCTCGGAGCCCTTCAGCCGATATTCCGTTCAATACCAATTTTTATCCTATGAAAACCGACCTTTATACCAAAGCGATCCTTACCGTCATTGCCGTTTGTCTGGTGCTGATCGTGCTTCGCGACATTCCGTTCGTTACGCCTGCCAAGGCTGATCCGCTTCCCGCTCCTGCCGCGGCGGCCTATTTGTCCAGCGAGGTGGTCAATGTCCGCATCGTCGAGATGCCCCGTGTGGAGGTCTGCGCTCCTTTCAGCGGTTTCGAGGTCGATGTCCGCGACATGCCCGGCCTCGACATCGACCGCATGCCGTCGATCAGCGTGCGGTAGGTCTCTGCACAGATACGCCGAGGGGATAATTCCTGCAAACGGAATTATCCCCTCGGTTTTTCTTGGGCGGCCGACGCTCTGCCGTATCTCGTCCTCCCTTGTGACCGGGAGGGGTGCAAAAACAAGGGATCGAACTTTCGTTCGGCCCCTTTGGTAGCGGGAGGAGGATTGACTTCGCTTCGCTTGTCTTCGGTCTGTCGTCGTTCGGCAAAGCGCGGACGGGTCCGGCTCTGCGCTCACTCCTAAGACCGTCCGAACCTGCGGTTCTCGTCCTCCCTTGTGGCCGGGAGGGGTGCAAAAAACAAGGGACCGAACTTTCGTTCGGTCCCTTTGGTAGCGGGAGGAGGATTGACTTCGCTTCGCTTGTCTTCGGTCTGTCGTCGTTCGGCAAAGCGCGGACGGGTCCGGCTCTGCGCTCACTCCTAAGACCGTCCGAACCTGCGGTTCTCGTCCTCCCTTGTGGCCGGGAGGGGTGCAAAAAACAAGGGACCGAACTTTCGTTCGGTCCCTTTGGTAGCGGGAGGAGGATTGACTTCGCTTCGCTTGTCTTCGGTCTGTCGTCGTTCGGCAAAGCGCGGACGGGTCCGGCTCTGCGCTCACTCCTAAGACCGTCCGAACCTGCGGTTCTCGTCCTCCCTTGTGGCCGGGAGGGTTGCAAAAAACAAGGGACCGAACTTTCGTTCGGCCCCTTTGGTAGCGGGAGGAGGACTCGAACCTCCGACCTCCGGGTTATGAGCCCGACGAGCTGCCAACTGCTCTATCCCGCGCTATATCGTAAGATGAATCTGTCGTTTCGACACTGCAAAGGTAATACAAAAAACGGGCTTTGCAAAATAAAATTTCCGTCTGACGGGCACAGCTCCGCATAGGGTGCTGCCATGCAGGAAGTTAACCCGTCGAAAAAAATTATGCCCGGATCTTGTCGGCTACGATTTCGGCCAGATCGTGCACCTTTTTCGTGGCGCCGCGGCCGATGGCTTTTTTGCACAGCGGGCAGGCCGTGACGATGACTTCGGCACCGGTGGCTTCGAGTTCGGTCGCAACTTGCCGCGCGATGGCTTTCTGCTGCCCGTCGTCGATGGCCGTATTGGCGACCGACGAGCCGCAACAGGGGGCGTTTTCGCGTGTTGCGACGGGTTCGAGCAGCTCGCCGACGGCTTCGATCACGGCGCGCGGCTGGTCGTAGATGCCGCTGCCGCGCCCCAGTTCGCAGGGGTCGTGGTAGGTGTAGCGCGTGGAGTCGTGCTCGGTGCGGAGCCGTCCGGCCCGCAGGAGCCGCAGGATGTATTCCGAGTGATGGAGCACTTCGATGCCTTCGAGCGCATAATCTTCGCTGAAGACTTTCAGACAGATCGGACACGAGGTCACCAGCGTCTGGATGCCGTGTTTGCGGAAGAGTTCCGTGTTGCAGGTCATCATCTTGCGGGCCGCATCGGTTTCGCCGGCGAGTTTGAGCGGCCGGCCGCAGCAGACGCCGCCGTCGCGGTCGGCCCACCACACCGCTTCGCCTGCGGTCGTGAAGATGCGCTCCATGGCCGCCAGCGTGCGGGGCGTGAGCAGGGTCATGCACCCGGCGAAGTAGCCCACCTTGCCGGTGCCCTGCGAGCGGTCGAGACCGCGCAGGTAGTCGTAGCGCCGTTTGTCGGGCAGGTTGCGCATGGCGTCGCGCGAGTTGAGGCGCAGGGTGTTGAGGTCGATGCCTACGGGGCATTTGGCGGCGCAGCGGCCGCACATCAGGCAGTTGTCGGCCACCTCGGGGCGCAGCCGGCCGTAGCGGCGGTCGCGCAGGAAGTAGACCGACTGCACGTTGTCGATGCTCAGAACGCTCTGCAGCTGGCAGGGGTCGATGCAGATGCCGCAGCGCGAGCAGGCCTCGATCTGGAAGTCGTCGTACGACGAGCGTTTTTCACCCGAACGCAGACCGTAGCGGCGCAGGAAGATGAGGGGTATCTCCGTGAAGATGTGCATGTAGCGCGAGAAGGGCATGGCCACGAAGAAGATGCCCAGACACGAGGAGTAGAACCACCAGGCCGCGCTCTCCGCATTCATCAATGCCATCATGCCGAACGTGCGGCGCATCCATTCGCCGATCGTGCCGGTCAGGAACCCCCCCCCGCCGTAGAGGGCGCACGTGGCGCTTTCGGCTACCAGACGGGCCGGGAAGATGAACCACAGGGCCGAGAGGGCGATGCGGTCGCCCATGACGTGTTTGGTCGTGCGGCGCATGCCCATGGCCTTGGAGCGGATGCGTTTGCTCCAGGCCAGCGCCACGCCCGAGAGGACGAAGAGCAGCAGCAGGTCCATCAAAAAGTCGAACACCGGCTTGTGGGGCAGCCCGGTAGCGAAATATTTGAAAAAGACGTGTCCTTGCAGCGGAACGGGGCGGAATCCCAGGTGCGCCATGGTCTCGATCCAACCCACGGCGATCAGCAGGAACCAGCCGAAGGCCAGCGACATGTGCATGTAACCCAGCAGGGGATCGACCCGGAAGATGCGGCGGTGGAGCAGCGATTCGCCGATCGTCTCGCCGACGGCCCGGAAGGTGGCGCCGGTGGGAATGCCCCGCAGGATCCGCAGTTTGTCGGCCCGCGGCAGCCGGTAGAGCCACAGCAGCCATTTGACTCCCACGATGGCGAACATCGCCGAAGCGCCCAGGATGAACGGCAGGCAGAAAGGTGCGTAGAAAGTCATGTCAGAAGTCTCCCAGTTTGCGTTTGATGAGCATCACCACCCCGCGCGTGTTGATGCCGCGCGGGCACACGAGCCGGCATTTGCCGCACAGCATGCACTTGTTCATCTCCTCGTAGGCGCCCTGGTATTCGCCGCGGCGCACCAGGGTGTGGACCTTGCGGAAGTTGAATTCCGTCAGGTTGCCGGCCGTGCAGACCGCCGTACAGCTGCCGCAGCCGATGCAGGTCTGCAGCTCGGGCATTTCGAGCAGGATTTCGTCGCTCTTGCGCAGGTTGTTGCGGTCGATGTCGATGGCCCGGGGCTTGGAGATGGAGTATCCGAAATTGATCGCTGCCATGGGCCTATGCTTTGAGGTATTCGGCCACGGCGTCGGCCGCGGCGGTGGCTTCGTTGAGGGTTTCGCCCACGTTCTTGGGTGCTGTGACGGTGCCGGCATAGAAGATGCCCTCCACGTTGCTGCGTATGTTGCCCAGGAAGTGGTCGCGCGGGGACAGGAAGCCGCTCGGAGCGCGCCGCAGCTCCTCGTTGAGCGTGGCGTTGTCATCGTTGGCGCGCATGCCCACCAGCAGGACCAGCATGTCGACGCTCATGCGCAGCGGGCGTCCCGTGAGGGTGTCTTCGGCCTTGATCTGGATGCGGCCGTCGAGCGTCGGCGCCGCTTCGGAGATGCGGCCGCGCACGAAGTGGACGTTGCACCGCTGCTGCGCCTCGCGGTACATCTCCTCGTAGCCGGGGCCGAACATGCGGATGTCCATGTAGAAGTTGAAGACGTCGGCCCCGGGAAAGAGCCGCTTCATCTCCATGGCCTGCTTCACGCCCGTGATGCAGCAGACGCGCGAGCAGTGCTGCTGGCACACCTTTTCGTCGCGCGAACCCACGCAGTGCAGGAAAGCGATGCGCGCTGGGGCCCGGCCGTCGGCGCAGGCCACCCGGCCCTCGTTGAGCATCCGTTCGATGTCGGCCGAGGTGTAGACGTTGTCGTAGAGCCCGTAGCCGTACTCCTCCTTGACCGCCGCATCGAAAAGCGTGAATCCGGTGGCCACCACCACTGCGTCGCAGGCGAGTTGCGTGCCGTCGGCCAGCGTCACGCTCGTGGGCGTCACGCTGCGGACCTCGCTCCGCGTGCGGACTTCGATCTTCTGTCGCTCGATGCGCCGGCGCAGCTCCGTCAGCACCTCTTCGGCCGGCGTGAACGTCGGAAAGAGGGCGTGCCAGCCGCGCAGTTTGCCGCCCGGCTCGGCTTCCTTTTCCAGCAGCAGCGGTTCGATGCCCAGTTCGGAGAGCCGCAGCGCCGTCTGCATGCCGGCCACGCCGCCGCCTATGATAATCGCTTTTTTCATACGTGTTTCTTCCTTTTTTTCGGTTGCGGTTGTTTGCCCGGCGCTTCTATTCGCGCATGTCGTAGAGTGTCGCCGGCGGGCAGCCGTTGACCACCGCCGAGCCGGGTTTGCCGATATATTTGCCGTTGCGGCCCAGGTATTTGGCTGCCGGGTCGTAGTCGATGCCCATCTTGTCCAGGAGGGGCTCCACGTCGACCTGGTGCATCTGCATGCCCAGGGCCCACGGGTCGTAGCCCAGCACCAGACCGGCCATCTCCTCGTAGGTGAGCACCGGGATGCCGTGGCCGTTTTCGCCGTAGGTCGTGCCCTCCATTTCGGCAATGGCGTACTGCCACTTGTCGAGGAACATCGCGCAGCCCGGGCAGTTGGCCACGATGAAGTCGGGCTTGTAGGGCGCCATGCTCTCCAGTTTCTTGTGCGAATTGGCGATCGAGTAGCCGCGGTTGGCCTGCACCAGGTAGTTGCGGAATCCGAAGCCGCAGCAGTGGCGCCGTTCGGGGTAGTCGACGCACTGGCCGCCCCACGACTCGATCATGCCGGCCAGCACGTAGGGGAATTCCGAGCCGCCGATGCCCGATTTGGGGAATATCTTGGCATAGTGGCAGCCGATGTGTTCGACCACGCGGAGCGGTTCGCCCGTGACGGTGTTCACCAGCCGGTGTTTGGCCTTGCGGGCGATCTCGTCGCGGAAGTGGAACATGACGTCCGACGTGTGGGCCAGACTGGCGGGCTTGCGGAATTCGCGGCCCGTGGCCTTCAGCAGATTCTCGCGCGTCTTCTGTTCCGTTTCGGGAAACTCCTCCCACGTGGCCAGCACCTCGGTGTAGACGCCGAACGAGGTGATGCACGAGGCCACGAAGTTCTCGTAGCCTGCTTCGGTCATCAGGGCGAACTGGCGCGCCACGACGGTCATGATCGTTTCGAGCGGCACGATGTCCGAGTGGTAGCCGATGCCCGTGCACGACGAGTGCTTGGGGTCGTCCAGCAGGTCGCGGCCCAGATCGTTCTGCAGAATGTCGATGAAGGCCTTTTCGCTGCCCGGGAAGAAGTTCTGGCGGATGCAGCTGCGCGCATAGTAGTAGCGGTCGTCGGCTATCTGTTTCTGGTATTCTTTCCAGCTGTTGCGTTTCATGGTGTCGGTAATGCCTGTTTTATGGTTCGGCGGTCGTTGGGTTTCGTTGCTGTCCGGGGTTTCGGCCCTCCGCTTCTGTCGGGCGGGTCCTATGCAGATGCGTCATCCGTGGGCGGAATGCGGCGGCCGGTCGTGGCAGCGGATATTCCGGAGAAAGACGGTGCCTGGGGTCAACCGTGTTCGTTGCTGTTGTTCCGGAAGACGTCCATCATGTATTCTTGGGTAGCCCCTTCTGCATAGCCCAGTTCGCGGGCCTTGCGGTCGGAGTGGTTTTCGATGGCTTCGAACATCGCCTTGCCGCCGCTCACCTCGAAGATGCGGTCGATCTCGCCGAGCGACTCTTCGTCCAGGCGGCGCAGGGCGCCGGCACCGTGACGCATGTATACCGGGGTGAACTGCGCGAAGATCTCCTTGTCGTGGTCGAAGACCCACTTCCACACGGTGCCCTGTTCGGGGTGGAGTTCGGGCCGGACCATCCGCGGCACGATGCAGTAGCCCGTGCGCAGGATGTTGTCGCCGATGATGCGCTTGAGAGCCAGCTGCTGGCGTCCCTTTTCGCTTTCGGCGAAGAGTCCCAGCTTCTGCGAGAGCGTGCGCAGCGCCTGGATCACATAGCCCGGCGTGTTGCCGCGCGGGCAGCGGGGCCGGCACGACATGCACTCGCCGCAGTACCAGATGGTGTCGCTTTTCAGGAGCCGTTCGATGGCTTCCTCGTCGCGCGTCTGCACGATCGATACGATCTGCCGCGGGTCGTAGTTGTAGAACTCCGCCGCGGGGCAGACGCCCGTGCAGACGCCGCAGTTCATGCAGGCGTTGAGTCCCTCGCGGAACCGCACGTCCTCCATGAGCATGTCGAAATATTTTCCCATGTTCGTCTGAACCTTTGCAAGCGCAAAGGTACTCGTTTCCGGCGGATCGGGCGGTGGTATAAATACCTAAATTGCAGCCGGGTTTCGGGCTGCCGGTTTGGCGTTTCCGGTGTTGGGGGTTATTTTTGCAGAAATTACGGGCCGCTCCGGCGGCCGCAGCTTGTTGGAGTCATGAAACGAATCCTTTTCTTGTTTGTTGTTTCGGCGTTGTTCGATGTTGCTTCGGTGTCGGCGGAGGTTCCGCCGGAGATGAAGATTCTGCCCCGCCGCGTTTCGCATATCGGAGTCACGAAACCGGAGAAGCAATCCTATGTATTGCATTTCTCCTACGATGGGCAGGGGCGCATCGTTGCCGTCCGCCGCACGAACCGGAGCCGTCGGGACGAAGGGGGGTTCCGCAGGGTCGGGGAGGACGACACCGTGAAGATCGCTTATGCGCCCGACCGGGTCACGGTGACCGATGCCGCAGGCAGAGCGGTTTACGAAGTGGCCGGCGGCCGGGCGGTGGCGGTCGCCGAATCGTGGTATGAAACGATGGAATTTTCCGGCGGAAGTGCCGGAACCTACTCCTACGATGGGTGCGGATACCTTGCCGGCAGCACCTTTGCGAATGAAAACGTCGAATATGCCGAATCTTACAAGATTGCCGGCGGCGTTTTCGCCGGGATGAGGCGCGATGTCGAGGGGCAGGTGCTGGAGGCCGGTTACGAAAACGATCCCGAACGGCTCAACAATCTGAACATCGACCTTTTCGGGCTGGACGAAATCTTCTTTTACGGCAACTTCTCTCCGGTGCTGCTGTACGGCATCGGCGGCCGGCGGGTGCGTACGCTGCCGGTGAAGATCGTTTATCGATGGGCGGAGAGTGCCGATGAACCCGAATACCGCACCTATGAATATGAGATGGCCGGCGAGTATGTTGCGGCCGTGGAGGTGCGCGACGAACGCGGCGGGCGGATACGCCTGGAGTTTTTCTACGAAGAATAGTTCATATTGCGGTGAGCGCCCATCGCTGCGGTCCTGTTGCAACGAGACCCCTGCTTTCGGCAGGGGCCTCGTTGCGTTGTTCATCCGGAAGCGGGTTATCGTCGTTCGTAGGTCTCGAAGACGAACGGGTAGGGGTATCTTTCGCCGTGCGGAAAGGCTTCCGATTCGACGAGCCGCCATTGCGAAGCGTCCCACTCCGGAAAGCGGGTCTCGCCTTCGTAGCTGTGCTCCACGCGTGTGAGGTGGAAGCGGTCGGCCAGCGGGAGCGCCTCGGCGTAGATCTGCGCGCCGCCGATGATGAAGACTTCTTCTTCTGCCGGGAAGAGCGCCAGCGCTTCGCCGAGCGAGTGCACCGTTTCGCACCCCTCGAACGTTGTTTCCTGCCGCGTGACCACCACGTTGCGGCGGTTGGGCAGCGGGCGGCCCAGCGATTCGTAGGTCTTGCGGCCCATGACCACGGGATGACCCGTCGTCAGCGCCTTGAAGTGTTGCAGGTCTTCGCGGATGTGCCACAGCAGGGCGTTCCGGTCGCCGATCACGCCGTTTTGAGCTACGGCGACTATGATTGAAATCATGTTGGTGTCTGTGATTTGATTTTTTGCCGGGACTGCCGGACGGATGATGTTGCGTAACGACGCTTGTTTTGATGAACCGTGTTTCCTTTTTTTTGTTATAGCCGCTTTTTGCCGGTACAAAAAGCGGCGCAGACATCGCATCGGGGCGGATTTTGATAAGGAGACGTTATTCTGAACAAAGCGAAGGATCTGTAAAACAAATGAGAACCCGGACGGCTAAAACGACATCGGGGCCTTGATGGCGGGCCAGGGGTCGTAGGCTTCGAGCGTGAAGTCGTCGAAGCGGAAATCGAAGATCGACTTCACGGCGGGGTTGAGCCGCATGACGGGCAGGGGCCGCGGGGTGCGGGCAAGCTGTTCCTCGACCTGCTCCATGTGGTTGAGGTAGAGATGCGTGTCGCCCAACGTGTGGATGAACTCGCCCGGCTCCAGACCGCACACCTGCGCCATCATCTGCGTCAGCAGGGCGTAGGAGGCGATGTTGAACGGTACGCCCAGAAACGTGTCGGCGCTCCGCTGGTAGAGTTGGCACGAGAGCCGCCCCCGGGCCACGTAGAATTGAAACAGCACATGGCAGGGCGGCAGGGCCATTTCGTCCACCTCGGCCACGTTCCATGCCGAGACCAGAATGCGCCGCGATTCGGGATCGGTCCGGATCAGTTCCGCCGCCTGCGCGATCTGGTCGATCGTGCTGCCGTCGGGCCTCGGCCACGAACGCCACTGGTAGCCGTAGACGTGGTTGAGGTCGCCGTAGCGGTAGCCTTCGACGGGCGACTCGCTGCCGGCCGAGACGAGAAATGTTTCGCGGTCCAGCGGCCGGATGCCCCGGGCCGCGCACAGCTCCCCGTAGTAGCGGTAGGCGTCGTTGTCCCAGATGTGTACGCCGTTTTCGACCAGATAGGCGATGTTGGTGTCGCCGCGCAGGAACCACAGCAGTTCGTGGATCACTCCTTTGAGGAACACCTTCTTGGTCGTCAGCAGCGGGAATCCCTCGCGCAGGTCGAAGCGCATCTGGTGGCCGAAGACGCTTTTCGTGCCGGTGCCCGTGCGGTCGCCCCGCACGATGCCTTCGTCCTTGATCCGGTGCAGCAGGTCGAGATATTGTTTCATGGGTCGAATCGTTTGAGGGTCAGTTCGCCCGCGTCGTCCAGCACCCCGTAGGCCGGGGTCGTCTCCCAGGAGCTCAGATGGAGGGTGTGGAGGTTTCCGTCGCGGTAGTCGCGGGCTGCGTGCATGTGGCCGAAAACGAAGTGGTCGACTTCGTGTTCCGCCGCATATTCGCGGGCGTAGGCGATCAGCGGTTCGGCCAGCGAGGGGTCGGCGGGTCCTTCGGTGCGGTGGGCCTTGCGCGACTTGCCGCTCCACCATTGTCCGAACCGCATGGCCAGGTCGGGGTGCAGGCCCCATGCGAAAAGCCAGCGCAGAAGCCGCGAGCGGAAAATGCGGTTGAGCAGCTTGAGGGCCGGCCGGTCGTCGATCTTCATGTTGTCGCCGTGGGCGATGAAGATGCGGCGGCCGCAGAGGGAGACGGTGCAGGGGGCGGTGCGGATCTCCACGCCGCATTCGCGCGGGAGGTAGTCGCCCATCCACATGTCGTGGTTGCCCGTGAAGAGGACCACCCGGATGCCCCGGTCGGTCAGTTCGGCCAGCTTGCCCAGCGTCCGGACGAAACCCTGCGGCACCACGCGGCGGTATTCGAACCAGAAGTCGAAGATGTCGCCCACGAGGAAGATCGCTTCCGCATCGCGCGCCGCCATGTCGAGCCACGCCACGAACTTGCGTTCGGTCGCGCGGGCCTCCTGCGGGGTCCCGCCTCCCAGATGGACGTCGGATGCGAAGTAGATCATGCTTGAAGTTCGGAATTCACGATTCGGAATGTACGTTTTGGCGGTGCGGTCCGACAGGTCGAATATGATTCCGAACCTTTTCGGGGGCTCCTTTTTCTTTGTCGGAGAAACACCCGTTGCGACCTTTCGCTGCGCTCGGGGCGTCGGTTGAGGTGTCCCGGGAATCGAACGGACATGCGGGCGCCGTACCCTGCCCCCCCCCTGCGCGGAGGCATTTTTATTTTGTCAGCTGGTCGAGTTTCTGTTCCAGGCTCTTGCCGTAGATGTCCTTGGCTACGATGTTGCCCTGTTTGTCGATCAGAAAGTTGGCGGGCAGTTTCTCCAGGTTGTAGAGCCCCACCACCGAGGAGGCGCGGCCGCGGAGGTCGCTCACCGAGATCCAGGGCAGCTGCTGTTCCTGCACGGCCGAAATCCAGGCCGGTTTCGACGTGTCGAGCGCCACCTGGTAGACTTCGAACGGCGTGGGGGCGCCGGCATATTTGGCGTAGGTCTCCTTCAGTTCGGCGTTGAGCGTGTTGCTGTTGCCGAGTTCGGCCGACCAGAAGTCCAGCAGCACCACCTTGCCTGCGAGCGACGAGAGCCGCACTTTCTTGCCGTAGATGTCCGTCAGATCGAGGTCGGGATAGCCCGTCTCCGAGACCTGCGACGTCAGACTGATGCGTGCGTCCATGCGGGCGATTTCGCCCAGCAGCGGCTGCAGGTAGGGGGTCTTCGGATAGCGTTCCTCGATGGCGTCGGCCACCGTGCGGTAGTAGACCACGTCGCTGTCGCCGTTGAACAGATGGGTGTCGCCCGGCAGCCGTTGGTAGAGGGCATAGACCGCGGCCAGCGACGATTTGTGCTCGATGATGAAGCGCAGCTGTTCGCGGCGGATGCGGTAGTATTCGGCCGTGTAGCTCTTGGCCAGGGCATTGCGCTCCTCGTCCGTGAGTCCGGAGCGTGCGAACTGCCGGGCGATCTCTTCGAGTTGCTGCGCTCCGATGACGTAGGCCTGGTAGAACTGCCGCAGCAGTTCGGTCTCTTCCGAGCCTTCGACCGTGTAGTTGCGGATGGGGCTGCCCACGGCGCCCACCGTCAGCCGGTCGCCGCCCGCTATGAGCATCGGGATGCGTACGCCGTTGCAGAGCAGGTTGTAGAGCGTCGGGGTCTCGGCCGCGTTTTCCAGCCGGAAGCGGTAGTTGCCCGCTTCGTCGAGGCGGGCCGTGTCGATGACGGCCTGCGACAGGGGCGTGATTTGTTCCAGGTAGATCTCTTCGGCATCCGAACCGACGAAGCGGCCCGAGACGGTCGCCTTCTGCGACCGGCAGCCGCCCAGCAGCAGGGCTGCCATGAGCGTTGCGCAGAGCGTGAATCTCTTCATGTGACTCTCTTTATTGTCTTTCTGTTCCGGCTTTCCGCTTTTCGGCCCGTCGTGCCGGCCGCCGGTGCTTCGGCCGGTCGGCCGCGGCATGTCTTTTCGGTCGCGGCCCGGGCTTCGCGCCGGGTTGGAAAAGGCCGCAGGACCGGGTTCCGGGGCGACGGGAAGGAGCGGAAAATCGCTTTCGAATTTCAAATATAGCAAATTCCGCCGCTCCGTGCAAGTTTATTTCTGCAAATTGCGGCGACCGCCGTTTTTCTGGAAGTTGCGGTTGTTGTGCTGCTGGCCCCGATTGCCGTGCTGGTTGCGGCCCCGCTGCTGCTGGCGCTGCTGTCCGCCTTTCTGCTGACGTCCCGAAAAGTGCTGTTTGTAGTCGCTTCGGAGATTATTCAAGGCCACTTCGTCGATTTTGACCCCACCTCCGGACATCTCCTTGATGTCTTTTATGATCACTTCGTTGCTGGGGTGCTCCTGGTTGTATTCGTAGCTCTTGGTGCGCATGTAGCGGGCCAGATTGTCGACCGTGCGGTTGATCTGTCCGGGATCCTTCATCTCCTTGAGACGCCGCAGCATCTGCTCCACGTATTTGCCGTAGTGCTTGTGGGCGAAGCGGCTCTGGGGATAGGCCATCCGGTGGGGCGAGGCCGTGAGTTCCTGGCGGCTCGGACGCGGATAGGGCGAATCGACATCGAGCTGGAAGTCAGACATGATGAAGAGGTGGTCCCACAGCTTGTGCTTGTAGTCGGCCGTGTCGCGCAGGAAGGGGAACAGGTTGCCCATCACGGCGATCACGGCGCGGGCCTGGCGGTTGCGGTCGCGGCGGTCTTCGATGCGGGTGAGCGAGTCGATCATCTCCTGTATGTGGCGCCCGTATTCGGGCAGATACAGTTTGCGACGCTTGTAGTTGTAATTTTTTTCCATGTGTCGTTCGTGCGGTTGCCGGCGTTGTTGCGTCCGGTCGTGCGGAATGTCCTGCCGGTCTCGGGCAGTGGTGCGATTCAGGAGCGTCCGGCCCTCCGGAACGGGGCGGGCGCCCGGGCCCGTGAAATTGGTTTTGCGTTGCGGAAAGCCCTACCTTTGGGCGCAGGCGCAGTCCCGGACCCGATCTCCGCGCGTCGCGGAGCGCTTGCGGCAGAGCGCCGCCCGGCCCGGGTCGGGCACCGGCAAAAGTAGGTAAAATTTCGAAAATATCAAGTATGCCAAAGGTTTTAATTCTCGACCGTTCAAAAAGTATGCGAAACACCTTGCGCGAGCGGCTCGAATACGAGGGTTTCTCCACCGAGGCCGCCGAGGACGACACGGCTGCCGAGGAGTTGTGCCGGCGCGTGCCGTTCGACGTCATCCTCTCCGACACCGGGTGCCGGATGCCCGAGGGCGACGTGCCGTTCATCGTGCTTTCGTCCGAGGCTTCGATCGACTCGGCCGTCGAGGCCGTGCGCTCGGGGGCCCGCGACTTTCTGACCAAACCCGTCGACATGAACCGCCTGCTGAAGTCGATCCGCCGCATCGTCGACGAGCCCGATTCCGACTCCTCTGCTTCCGGTGCGCACGCTCCCGCGCCGGCGCGCCGTCCGCGCCGCGCACGCGCGATGCAGGTGCAGGAGATCATCGGTTCGTCGGCGGGCATCGAGCGGGTGCGGCAGCTTATCGAGAAGGTGGCGCCGTGCGACGCCCGCGTGCTCATCACCGGCGAGAACGGCACCGGCAAGGAGCTCGTGGCGCGCTGGCTCCATGCCAAGAGTCCCCGTGCGGCGGCTCCTTTCGTGGAGGTCAACTGCGCGGCCATCCCCTCCGAACTGATCGAAAGCGAACTTTTCGGCCACGAGCGGGGCGCCTTCACTTCAGCCATCAAGCAGCGCAAGGGCAAGTTCGAGCAGGCCGACGGCGGCACGCTCTTCATGGACGAGATCGGCGACATGTCGCTGGCCGCCCAGGCCAAGGTGCTGCGGGCCTTGCAGGAGAACAAGGTGAGCCGCGTGGGCAGCGACAAGGACATCGAGGTCGACGTGCGCGTCATCGCCGCCACCAACAAGAACCTGCGCGAGGAGATCGACAAGGGCAATTTCCGCGAGGACCTCTACCACCGCATCGGCGTGGTCGTCGTGCGGGTTCCGGCCCTGCGCGAGCGCACCGAGGATATTCCCGGGTTGGTCGACCATTTCGTGCGCGCCATCTGCGCCGAGTACGGCCTGCCGCCCAAGCCGATCGAGCCCAAGGCGCTGCGGGCTTTGCAGGAGAAGCCCTGGACGGGCAACATCCGCGAGCTGCGCAACGTCATCGAGCGCCTGATCATCCTCTCCGACGAGAAGATCGCGGCGGCCGACGTGGAGTGTTATTGTTAGATCGCTGCTTCCCGGGACCGGGGTGTTGCCGCTGCGGGTTTCGGCGCCGGCTGCGGCGTCAGAGCAGGGCGAGTATTTCTTCGGCCCGGTCGACAATATGGTCGGCGCCCGCCTCCTCCAGTTCGGTCCGCGAGCGGAAGCCCCACGTTACGCCTGCGGAGCGGATGCCGGCCGCCTTGGCCGTGAGGATGTCGATGCCCGAGTCGCCGACGAAGAGCGCCTGGCCCGGCGGCGTCTCCGTCAGCGAGAGGATCGTCTCCGCTACGGCAGGGTCGGGTTTCAAGGGTACTCCCTCGCGCTGCCCGAAGACCGGGTCGAACGCGATGCCGGGGAAGAAGCGCCGCACCAGTTTCTCGGTGCCCGCCTGGAACTTGTTCGACGCCACGGCCAGCCGAAGGCCGCGCTGTGAGAGCCGGGCCAGCAGTTCGGGGACGCCTTCGTAGGGCCGGGTGCGGGCGTCGATGTGCTCCGTATAGCAGCGCACGAAGTCGGCGCGCATGAGGGCCACGTTTTCGGGCGTGCGCAAGGGTTCGGGCAGCGCCCGTTCCACCAGGCGCATGATGCCGTTGCCCACGAAGCCGCAATAGTCGTCGTAGGAGTGCTGCGGCAGTCCGCGCATCGCCAGCGAGGCGTTGCAGGCCACGGCCAGGTCGCCGATGGTGTCGAGGAGCGTGCCGTCGAGGTCGAAGATTACGAGTCGCGTGTTCATCGTTTGCGGTAGATGCGCCAGCCGGCGGCCGCCACCAGGAGCGACATGAGCGGGCTGACAAGGTTGAAGATGCAGTAGGGGAAATAGACGAAGGTCGAGACGCCCAGGACCGTGGCCTGCGTCATGCCGCACGAATTCCACGGCACGAGCACCGAGCAGACCGTGGCCGAGTCTTCGACCGAACGGCTCAGCAGCCGGGCTTCGAGTCCGCGCTGGGCGTAGAGGTCGCGGAAGAGACGGCCCGAAAGGATGATCGATATGTACTGGTCGGCCGTGCAGAGGTTGAAGAAGATGCCGGCGCCGACGGTCGACGCCACGGCCGGGAACGGCCGCCGCACGAAGCGCAGGAAGATGCCGGTGAGCGAACGGAGCATGCCGCTGCCGGTCATCACGCCGCCGAAGCACATGGCGCAGAGGATCAGCCACACGGTGTTGAGCATGCCGGCCATGCCGCGCGTGGCGACGAGCTCGTCGAGCTGCGGATTGCCCGTTTCCAGAGCCGTGGGGCCGAAGCAGGTCATCAGCACCCCTTTGAAGCCCGACAGGAAGTCGAGGCGGGCGACTCCGGCGACTTCGGCTACGAGCCGGGGCTGGACCAGGAGCATGGCGATGCAGGCGAAGACCACGGCGGCGAAGAGCGTGACGAGGGCCGGGAGCTTGCGGGCGATCAGAAAGCCTGTGGCCAGCGGCACGAGCAGCAGCCACGGCGTGATGCGGAACGTTGCTTCGAGTGCTTCGGCGTAGCGGAGCGCGTGGGCGCCGTCGAGGTGGTCGAGCGAGAAGCCGGCGACGGTGAAGACGGCCAGCGCGACGGCCATCGAGGGCACGGTGGTCAGCAGCATGTAGCGGATGTGGTCGAAGATGCCGACGCCGACGGTCGACGAAGCCAGCACCGTGGTGTCGGAGAGCAGCGAGAGTTTGTCGCCGAAATAGGCGCCCGAGATGATGGCGCCGGCGATCCACCCCTCGGGGAATCCCATCGCGCGGCCGATGCCCATCAGGGCCACGCCGATGGTGGCGATGGTGGTCCACGAACTGCCCGTCATCAGCGAGACCCCGGCGCAGATCAGCGAGGTGGCTACGAGGAAGAACGACGGGTGGAGGACTCTCAGTCCGTAGCAGATCATCGTCGGCACCACGCCGCCGACCATCCACGTGCCGGCGATGGCGCCGATGAGCAGCAGGATAATGATGGCCGAGGCCGAAGCCCGGATGTTGTCGATGACGGACTCCTCCAGCACCTCCCACCGGCAGCGGTAGACGCCGATGGCGATCATGGCGCAGACCGAAGCGGCCGAGAGCAGGGCGATCTGGCTGCCGCCGTCGATGGCGCCGCCGCCGAAGCAGCGGATGACGACGCAGAGCAGCAGCGCGAGCACGGCCAGCGGTATGGCCGAAAGCCAGGGCGACGGGGTTTTGGTAACTTGGTTTTCCATAATTCGCGACAGTTGAACGAACGGCAAAAATACGAATAAGCGAGAGCAAAAGCAAGCTTGCTTGTTTTTGCCGAGCGGGAGTATCTTGGGCGCAAGCCAAAAATACGAACAAGCCGAGCGGAATGTCGAATTTATTTGAACATTCCCGAGGCGAAAGTATCTAAGACGAAGTCAAAAATACAAAATAAATCATGTTTCCGACACTCCGTTGCATCGTCCGTTTCTATGCGGAGGGTTTCCGCAGCATGACTGCGTTGGGGCGGACGCTGTGGATCGTCGTGCTGGTGAAGCTTTTCGTGATGTTCGCCGTGCTGAAACTCTTTTTCTTTCCCGATTTTCTGGCCGGCAAGAGCGACGGGGAGCGGGCGGCATACGTGTTGGAGGAGCTGACGGACGGGGGAGCTTGAAAGTTGAAAATTTTTCTTTCGGATGGATTATTTGCAAACAGTCGACTGGTCGCGTGCGCAGTTCGCCATGACGGCCGTCTACCACTGGTTCTTCGTGCCGCTGACGCTCGGCCTGAGCGTCCTGGCGGCCATCATGGAGACCTTGTACTACCGCACGGGCGATGTTTTCTGGCGGCGGACCACCCGCTTCTGGATGCGGCTGTTCGGCATCAATTTCGCCATCGGCGTGGCTACGGGGCTCATCCTCGAATTCGAGTTCGGCACCAACTGGTCCAACTATTCCCACTTCGTGGGCGACATTTTCGGGGCGCCGCTGGCCATCGAGGGGATCATGGCTTTCTTTCTGGAAAGCACCTTCATCGCCGTGATGTTCTTCGGGTGGGACAAGGTGAGCCGCGGCGCCCACCTCGCCGCCACGTGGCTCACGGCCGTCGGCGCCAACCTTTCGGCGCTGTGGATTCTGGTCGCCAACGCCTGGATGCAGTATCCGGTGGGGTGCAGGTTCAACCTGCAAACCGTGCGCAACGAGATGACCTCGTTCTGGGAGGTGGCTCTCTCGCCCGTGGCCGTCAACAAGTTTTTCCATGCGGTCGCTTCGTCGTTCGTGCTCGCGGCGCTTTTCGTCGTCGGTGTGAGCGCCTGGTACCTGTTGCGACGGCGCGAGGAGCGGATGGCCCGCGGGAGCATCGCCATCGCATCGTTTTTCGGTGCGGTTTTCGCCGTCGTCACGGCGGTCACGGGCGACCGGTCGGGCGCTGTGGTTGCGCGCGTGCAACCCATGAAGCTGGCTGCCATGGAAGCGCTTTACGACGGCGAAGCGGGCGCTTCGCTCACGGTCGTCGGGCTGTTGCGCCGCGACAGAGCGGACGACGACGGGCCGTTCCGGTTCCGGATCGGCATCCCGAAGCTGCTTTCGTGGATGAGTTTCCGCGATGCCGAGTCCTATGTGCCCGGCATCCGCGATCTGGTGGCGGGCAATGCGGAGCGGGGCATCCTGTCGGCCGAGGAGATGATGGCGCGCGGCCGCAAGGCGGTCGCCGAGCTGGGGCGCTATCGGGCGGCCCGCGAAGCCGGAGACCGTGCGGCGATGGCCGCCGTGGAGCGCAAGTTCGACCCGGCGGCTCCCGAGGGCGAGGAGTTTCTGCGCGAGTATTTCGCCTACTTCGGCTACGGGTATCTCGAATCACCGGCGCAGACGGTGCCCAACGTGCCGCTGCTCTTCTATTCGTTCCGCGTGATGGTCGGCGCCGGGGTCTTCTTCATCGTGCTGCTGGCTGCCGTCTGGTGGCTCAACCGGCGCGGCACGCTCGCTTCGGCGCGCTGGCTGCTGCGGCTCTGCGTGTGGATGATTCCCGTGGCCTATCTTGCGTCGCAGGCCGGGTGGGCGGTGGCCGAAGCCGGGCGTCAGCCGTGGGCCGTCCAGAACCTGATGCCGGTGGGCGTTGCGGCCTCGAAGATTCCGAGCGCGTCGGTCGGCACGACGTTTTTCCTCTTTCTGGCGCTGTTCACGGTGCTGCTCGCCGTGGAGATAAGCATTCTGCTGCGGCAGATACGACTGGGGCCTGACGGGGCGGAGATTCCCGAACCGGAGAAACTGTGACCTCTTTTTCGGCGGCTCTCGGAGCCGCGCGGGCCGCCCCCCCCCTTCCGGCGGAGGCCCGCAACCGTCCGGCTGGTGCCGGGCGTTCCCCGCGGGCTGCGGTCCGGTGTCAACCGATGGGCCGAACGCAGCATCGACAGGGGGATCGAAAGAATATAAACAACAACGATGGATACGCTGACAATCTTACAACACTACTGGTGGTTCGTGATTTCGCTCTTAGGGGCGCTGCTTGTGTTTCTGCTCTTCGTGCAGGGCGGGCAGGCGCTGCTTCCGTGTCTGGGCCGGACCGAGGAGGACCGCAGTCTGGCCGTCAACGCCCTGGGCCGCAAGTGGGAACTCACCTTCACCACGCTGGTCACTTTCGGCGGCGCTTTCTTCGCGTCGTTTCCGCTGTTCTACTCCACGTCGTTCGGCGGGGCGTTCTACGTGTGGATGGCCATTCTGCTTTGCTTCGTGCTGCAAGCCGTGGCCTACGAATACCGCCGCAAACCCGCCAACCTGCTGGGCCGCCGGACGTTCGACGTCTTTCTTACGATCAACGGCATCTTGGGCCCCTTGCTCCTGGGCACCGCCGTCTCCACGTTCTTCACGGGGGCGCCCTTTACCGTCGACCGGCTGAATCTGGCCGATGCGGCCGGGGGTGCCGGTGTCGTGATTTCGCAGTGGGCGACTCCGTGGCACGGGCTCGATGCGCTGGCCAACGGCTGGAACCTCGTGCTGGGCGCGGCGGTAACGCTGCTGGCCATGATGCTGGCCTGCCAATACTTCATCGGCAGCGTGGCGGACGACGCTTTCGTGGCCCGTGCCCGCAGGCGGATGCTGCCTTGTGCGCTGGGGTTCGCGGTCTGCTTCGCAGCTTGGCTCGTACGTCTGCTTTTCGCGACGGGGCTGGCGGCCGATCCGGCGACGGGGACGATCGTGGCGGTGCCTTATAAGTACCTCCGTAATTTTTTGGAAATGCCTTTCGTTGCGGCGTTGCTGCTGGCCGGAGTGGTAGCGGTGCTGTGGAGCATCCGGCTCGGGTGGCGCGGCAGCCGCCGGGCGGTCGGGTTCGGGGGCGGCGGCACGGTGGCGTCCGTGTTGGCGCTGCTGCTCTGTGCCGGCTGGAACCGTACGGCCTACTATCCCTCGCTGGTCGACATGCAGTCGTCGCTCACGATCGCCGGTTCGTCGTCGAGTTTATTCACCCTGCGGACCATGGCGTGGGTCTCGCTGATGATTCCTTTCGTGGCGGCCTACATCGCCTGGGCATGGCGGGCGATCGGCCGCCGGCCTCTGACCCGCGAAGAACTCGACGGAGAGGGACACCAATATTGATATTGAACGGGTCGGCCCGCCGGGCGAAGACCTGACACAGAAAAGGCGGAACCCCGTTGCTTGGGATTCCGCCTTGCTTTATGCCTTGCCGGCCCGGGAGTTACTCCTCCTGCTGACCGAAAGGATACTGGTTCTGGTGCACGTCGTCGAAACGCATGCCCTTTTCGTAGGTCTTCATGGCGCGGCGCGACATGCCCATCGACGAGAAACCGCCGTCGTGGAAGAGGTTCTGCATCGTCACCTTGCGCGTGAAGTCGGAGAAGAGCGTCAGCACGTAGTCGGCGCAGTCCTCGGCCGTGGCGTTGCCCAGGGGCGACATGTTCTCGGCGAACGACATCAGATCGCCCAGTCCGAGCACGCCGTTGCCTGCGGTGGTCGCCGTGGGCGACTGCGACACGGTGTTGATGCGCACGTGCTTCTCGCGTCCGTAGATGTAGCCGAAGCTGCGGGCGATCGATTCGAGCAGCGCCTTGGCGTCGGCCATGTCGTTGTAGCCGTAGAGCGTGCGCTGGGCGGCGATGTAGCTCAGCGCCACGATCGAGCCCCATTCGTTGATGGCGTCCTTCTTGCGCGCCACCTGGATTGCCTTGTGGAACGAGATGGCCGAGATGTCGAGCGTTTTCGAGAGGTAGTCGTAGTCGAGGTCGTCGTAGGTGCGGCCCTTGCGCACGTTGGGCGACATGCCGATGGAGTGGAGCATGAAGTCGAACTTGCCCCCGAAGTGCTCCATTGTCTTGTCGATCAGGTTCTCCAGATCCTCGACGCTGGTGGCGTCGGCCGGGATGACCACGGTGTTGCACTTCTCGGCCAGCTCGCCGATGGTGCCCATGCGGATCGATACGGCGGTATTGGTGAGTACGATTTCGGCGCCCTCCTCGACGGCACGCTCCGCCACTTTCCAGGCGATGGACTGCTCGTTCAGAGCTCCGAAAATCAGACCTTTCTTTCCTTTGAGTAATTGTGATGCCATGTTGTTTTCCGTTTAAATCGGGGGCAAAAGTAACAAAAAAATCGCAATTCCGGCGAATCGGCACCAGAACTTCACGTCGAAGCGGTGCGCCGGTCGGGCGGCGGTGCAGAAGAAGGCGCTTTCCGGAACTCGGCGGGAAAGGTGTAAGAATGACAAAAATACACTACTTTTGCAAAAAAAAATACCCATGCAGGAAATCGATCCCCGAACAACGACCCGCGCCTATGCTTTCGAGATGTGGATGCCGGCGCCCATGCCGATGGTCACCTTTTTCCGGACGCTCGACGTCTCGCGTCTGGTCCGTCTGAGCCGCCGGAATGGTCTGAAATTCAATATGCTGATGTGCTGGTGCATCGGCCGGGCGGCCGCCGGCATCAAGGAGTTTTATATGCTTCCCGTCGGCGGCAAGCTGATGCGCTACGACACGATCGCCGTCAATACCATCGTCGCCGATCGGCGGGGCGAGGTGAGTTCGTGCGACGTTCCCTTTTCGGACGATCTGCGGCGGTTCAACGACGACTATCTGCGGCTTACGCGGCAGGTGGCCGAATCGTGCGAGAACCACGACCTGACAGACAGCATGGTGATCGGCACCTCCGCTCTGGCGCAGTATGAGATCGACGGTGCGGTGGGCATGTACAGCGGTATTTTCAACAATCCGTTCATGATCTGGGGCCGATACCGGCGGCGGTTGTTCCGGACGTCGCTCACCGTCTCGTTCCAGTTCCACCATACGCAGATGGACGGCGCCCATGCGGCCCGTTTTCTCGACGCCCTCCAGCAGGAGATAAGGCAGGTGCGGGGGTAGGAGCGTCCGTTCGTCGGCCTGTGCGGTCATCCACTCCCCGAGTGCCATAATCGCCGCGACGATGCCGTCGATCTTCTGCGTCGATTTCTCCTTGTCGGGTTTGATATTGCCCGCAGGATCGGTCTTGACGAGCGTCGATTCGAGCATCCACCGCAAGACCGGATTGCCGAAGTGTTCGATCTTCCCGGTCAGCACCAGTTTCTCGAACTCCTTGGTCGGCGCCGACATCGAACCGTAACCCTGTCCGAAGGGGTTGCACTCCATTCCCTCGTTCTGCAAGTCGATGATCGTCTGCGAAGAGTTCCAACGGTCGTAAGCCGATGTCCGCAGGTCGTAATCGATGACATTGCCAGGCGTAACGGTTACATAGCCCGCTGCCACCCACTTGTCATAGTTGATATTCTCTTTGCGGACCTTTTCCAGCATCTTCTCTTCGGGAATCCAAAAGTGCGGCAGCAATTGGAAACGGTCGTTCTTGTGGAAGAACAACACGTAGGCCGTAATGTCCGACACGTTCGAGAGGTCCCCGCCCCAGCAGGCGCACCCTTTCAGATCGGCAGGCGCGGTCATCCGGCACGGCTGGTACGTACCCCCCCCCGTAAGAATTTCAATTCATCAGGTATTTTCTTACGCCCCTTCATTATTTACACTTTTCGTGTTTGTATTTTTTGTATTTACATAATTTGTATTATATTTGCGGTGGCAAATCTTAAAAACCGTATGGAAACACCGTTTATATTCGGGAAGATTGCAACCGAAAAGAACTTTACCGACCGAGAACAAGAAACTGCGCATTTGGTATCCAATTTCGGGTCGCAGATCAATACGATCATCATATCCCCGCGCCGATGGGGCAAAAGTTCGCTCGTGCATAAGGCTGCGACACTTGCCAGAAAGCAAAATAAAAATCTTCGCATCTGTACGCTCGATTTGTTCAACGTCCGTAACGAAGAGCATTTTTATGCCTTGCTCGCACAAACCGTCATCGAAGCGACCTCCTCACGCTGGGAAGAAGCGGTCGGGAATACAAAAAAGTTCTTCTCGCGAATTGTCCCCAAATTGGTGATCGGGAACGACCCTTCGAATGAAGTATCGCTGGATTTCGACTGGGAAGAGGTCAAACGGAATCCCGATGAGATCCTCGATCTCGCTGAAAAAATCGCCGAGGATAAGGGTCTGAAAATCGTGATTTGCATCGACGAGTTTCAAAATATTGCGGAGTTCGACGAACCCGATTATTTTCAGAAACGTCTGCGGGCGCATTGGCAACGACACCAACATGTCGCCTATTGCCTGTATGGCAGCAAGAGGCATATGATGTTGGAGGTATTTACCGACTCGTCCAAACCGTTCTACAAATTCGGCGATCTGATATTCCTGAATAAAATCGAAACACCGTATCTGATCGATTTTATCCGAGAGCGGTTTACGGCCACGGGGAAGGCGATCGATGAGGCTGCATGTCGATCGATTATCGAATTGACGGACAATCATCCGTACTATGTTCAGCAGTTGGCGCAACTTTCGTGGCTGAGAACGGCGCGGAGATGCACCGAAGGAATTGTCCGGGAAGCGCATTCGTCACTGGTCGAACAGTTGAGCCTGCTGTTCGTGACGATTACCGAGACGCTGACGACTCAACAACTCAACTATCTGAAGGCTTTGATAGCAGGAGAAAGGGCCATTACTTCTACGGAAGTAATGTATCGATATCGCATCAGTTCGCCTACTGCGGCAGTCCGTTCTCGCAAGACGCTTATCGAGAAAGACATTCTCGACAATAAGGCCGGAGTCGTGTCGTTTCAAGACCCGATTTACGCCTATTGGCTCAAGCATAGTTATTTTGCTGGGTAGGATCGTTCGATCGTTTTAAGGTGCGGTTTCGGTCGCACCTTTTCATTCCCATATATTTCCCATCCTTCCGAATTCTGCACACGCGTACAGAAGGCTTGGGGCGCGATTGCTTTTCGCAGGGTCTGGAGGATTTTCACCCCTCCCCGTCTTCGGGCGGGAGTGTACCTCGATCATAAGCTTCGGACGAAGATGTTACATCAGGATCGGAGGAAGACGCAGTCAGACTCGACCGATTCTGTTACAACCTTTATTCTGTCCAAAGAATAGATTGCCATCCCAAAGTTCTCATTTTCAATTCAATAATCAAAATCAATCGAGCTGTATTTTACAGTTCGATTTTTTTGTTTGTCCGATATAATCAAATTCGTTGTGCCTGTCGGCTTTCGGGGCAATGTAGCGACCGGCTCCGATACACCTTACAAAATCTTTTCCGCACAATCTCCACCCCTGCGGGTCGTATTGCGCGGAAAAGATTTTGCCGGTGTTGCCGGTCGCACGTGCTCGCCCCGAAGCCGACCGTTCACTGTCGCAGTGCGTGGTCGGGAGATTGTTTAATCAAAACATGTACGACCATGAAAACTCGAAAATTCGAGATTGCGGTGGCGGGCTATTCCGACTACCGCTTCAAGACGCTGGCCCGGGACGAAGTGGAGGCTGTCGTCAAGATCAAATGCTTTCTGCGAAAACCGAATGCGGAGTGTACGATTCTGCGTCTTTTGTCGAACAACCACCTGCGGGAAAACGAATCCTGCCGCGGGCAGGTGGCTGCGCGATGATGAAGTGGATCGACCAAATGCTGTTCGATGACTTGTGCTGGCGGACAATACGGACGAAATAGTTGCAGCGGCTTCGTAACGAATAAGGCGGGATATCGAACTATCGGTTCATTGCAAACGCCGAATCTCGTTCTATAATCCGGATTCGCAGGCCCGGTTTTTGTCATTCGCTGCGATAAACGAATGCCATGCCGTCCGATCCGAAAATACTGAAAATCTTCCGTCCTGAGACCGACTCTCCGGCCCGGACCCTTTGGCCGAAAGCCCGGTCCATGCCGGGTTTCCCTCGCCGGCCGAAGATTTTCTCGAAGGGTCGCTCGACCTGAACGGTCTGGTCATCAAACATCCCGAAGCCACGTTCTTCGCCCGTGTCGAGGGCGATTCGATGATGGGCGAAGGGATCGTCGAGGGCGACATCCTCGTCGTAGACAAAGCCGCCGAACCTTATGACGGCTGTCTGGCTGTCGCCTATATCGACGGGGAGTTTACGCTCAAGCGCGTGCGCATCGAACCCGGTCGCATCCGGCTCGTTCCGGCCAATCCGAATTACCCCGCCATCGAGATCGGCCCCGACGAGGAGTTTTCGGTCTGGGGCGTCGTGCGCTGGGTCCTCAAACAGGTCTGAGAATGTACGGGCTGTGTGACTGCAACAACTTCTACGCCTCGTGCGAGCGGGTGTTCGACCCCTCGCTCGAAGGCCGCCCGGTCGTCGTGCTGTCGAACAACGACGGCTGCGTCATCGCCCGCTCGAACGAAGCCAAACGGCTCGGGATAAAGATGGGGCAGCCCTACATCGTATTCAAACATACGGACATCGAACGCGAGCACCTGCATATCGTGTCATTGCGCATCGACGCGGCGGGGCGCAAAATTCGGGATTTGCACGAAAGAGAACGTTCGATGGCCATTCTGCGCGCCCTGGAGCAGAAGTACGGCCTGCACCCCGCCGTGTCGGGACAAGAGCAGGACGCGGCGACCGAACTGCGGAAAGTCGAATACAAGGCGCAATGTCTTATCTCCCGTGTCAACAATTTTTTGGGGGAACGACTGGACGGCAGAACCGCACTGCTATCCCTCTCTGGTAGGAGAAACGGGAAGCGACGATATGGCGAACATATTTATTACCTGTACGGATAATACGAAATCCCGGCTCGCCTTGTGGAAAATACTTAAACAAGCTCGCGAAATGAGCCTTTACGACCGGCAGAAGCCCCTCTACTGGATGGATTTCGGGAACGGTCAGACATTCGGTCAAGTACTGCTGGGAACGATCTCCCGAAAGATCAAACAACCGCACTCCGAAAAATACGAACCGGTTGCCGCGCTTCCGGTCATTACCGAATACACCGACCATGCTCGGGTGAAAGCCGAAGATTCGGGACCGAGCTGCTCGTTGGCCGAAGCACTGGAAAAACAAGACCTTTTCATCAATTCGACATTGGCACAGCTGGGCTGCAACATACTTTGGAAAATGTTCCGGAACGGCATGATCGAACACCGAGGTGCATATTTGAATCTTGATACTCTAAAAGTCAATCCGGTTTTGGTATAAGGATTCCATTATGAACCTTATAACGATAAAATGTAATCGGATGTATCGGCCTTTGTACAAAAAATATTATTTTTGTATAAATTCGATTCTTGTAGGAAATGATGAAATATCTTTATCTCGTAATATTACTATGTCTCTTTTATGGGTGCAATACGGCTTCGGAGATGGCGCTGAATCAGGCCGAAGTTCTGATGCAGGAAAAGCCTGATAGCTCATTAAATATTCTGGAGCAGATCGATCCCGACAATTTATCGCGTAGGAAAGACAAGGCAAAATACGCTCTGCTTTATTCACAGGCTCTCGATAAAAACTATTTTGACAAGACGAACGATTCCTTGATTCTCGTAGCAATCAACTATTATCAAGAGCATGGAACCGAGAGGGAAAAGATGCTTGCATATTACTATCTCGGCCGGGTGCAATATAATGCCCACGCCTACCAAAATGCCATTATTTCATTTCTGCAAGCCGAAGAATATGCTCTTCATGCAGGAGATTATCTTTATTGCGGTCTGATATATCGGAATATTTCCGATATATATAATGATACATACAACACCGCGGAAGAGTTGAAATATGCACAAAAAGCCTACGATTGTTTTTGCCAGGCAGACGCATCATTGCATAAAGATTATGCTTTATTGGCATTGGGAATCGCATATGGCAACGCATCCGATAGAACTAAAGAAAAAGAACTTTTGGAACAAACCATCGTTTTAGCTCAGGAGCGATGTGATACTGCGTTGTGGGGAGCATGCCTGAGTAGCTATGCCTTATGTCATGAAATCATACGAGATTATCGAAAAGCTAAAGAGTCCATATTGGCGATAAAAAACAGGTTAATGTTGCCGATAGATCATTCGGATTGGTCTACTCTCGCACATTGCTATGTTCAAGAGAATAAGACGGACAGCGTGGACTTCTGTTTGAATGAAGCATGGCATTCGGCCGCCACGTCGGCTGACAGCGCTAAGATTTCGCTTCGGATATATTGGATCGAGAAAATACGCAATAATCCGCAAAAAGCACTCAACGCATTGGAATATTGCAATGATTTTCAGATTACAGTATCTCGGCAAATGCTCCAGCAATCAGTAATTACTACTCAGCGAGACCATTTCCGCAGCCGAGCCGATGCCGCTACGTATAAGTTGAAAGCGAACCATCGCTTGGGAATCATTGTTATCCTATCTATCTGTCTTTTTGCAGGAGCAGTAATTTTTTGGCTGTACAGACGCATTCAACGGAAGAATACAGAAATAGAACGATATATGAATATCGCGAGCGATATTCAAGATGTATTGCAGAGCAAGAACACCGAGATGTCTCACTTGGTCACACAGCTTTTCCATGAAAAGTTTGAGCTTATAGACAGCTTGGGCTGCACCTATTACGAGCGTCGGGATACTCCGAACGAGCAAATCGCGATTTATAATGAGGTCAAACGGGCGATTCAGAATTTAGGCACCGACAAACAGACGAAGAGCGAATTGGAACGGATTGTGAATCTTTGCAACGAGGACATTTTGAAGAAAATCCGAGCGCAGATACCGGAGATAAAAATGGCGGACTACGACTTGTTCTGTTATCTTTGTGCCGGGTTTTCATACCGCGCCATCAGCATTTTCATGCAGACAAAAATAGATAACATCTATAATCGAAAATCCCGTCTGAAGATGCTGATCGGCAATTCCGCAGCTGCATCCAAGGTGCTATTTCTGCGAAATATTAGATAAATTTCTGATATTCAGCACACCTATCAAAATACCCCCCCCCGCAAAAGGGAAGGCATTTAATAATCAACACGTTACGCATGTGATAGAAAATCGGCATCTATCGCGTGTGTAATTTGTTTATTTTCAAAACTTTAAGACTGCGTGATGATAGAATTTTTTAGCTCATTTTTTAGTCTTTATACTCTATTGTCTCGTAATTTTGTATAGTAAATTAATGCCACGCTTATGAAAAAATTTATTCTCGCAATTTGTCTGATAATGGGCATTGCAACTTCTCAAACTATTCAGGGGGATGAAAAACGTGTCGATAAAGAAGTCATACTTCATGACAAATCAAAAGTGCGCCAACCTCGTAGCGTGGTGTTGTTACCTGCCTGTTGGTACCATGGTTTCAGCAACTCGGTCGTGGTCGAATTTCCCGATGATAACATTTCATTTACCGCCATGGTCGTCAACACCTCGACCGGCGAGCAATGGTTTGAGATGGGGAATGGCTATGTGGAGATAACTATTTCGGATGCCCCCGGTGATTATCTCATAGAGATAGAAACGGATTCCGACAGATCTTTTTATGGCAATTTCACATTATAGAAGTGTATTCAACTATGGCTTTGCCAGCCGTAGCAAATAAAAAAGCCTTCCCACGAGGAAGCAAAACCGAGCCTGAGAACTCGCATGTCCAACCAAATCGCAGAAAGGCATCGCAAAGGTAGTAAATCTTTTCAGAATCGCAGTGCGACAATGAAAACGGCGGTCTCGGAGCATCCGTCGAAGAGCAAAAGTCCGACCGAATTTTCAAAATTGAAAAAACTAAAAATTACAATCATGAAATCCATGAAGAATTTCGCTGCACAGCAGCTCTCGAAAAAGGAAATGAACAACGTGAAAGGCGGAGCACAATTCGATTGCACCGTTAGCGTCGATGGCGAAATCATTTCCTCGGGCGCTGCATTGGGCAATTCGAAAAGAGAGGTCGCCGAGCAGCTGTTGAGTCAATATCGACAGGTTTATTATGAGGATGAGCGCATCGAAGTTCGGTGCAGATAAATATAACCCACCGAAGAAAAGCCAAGAGCTTTTCTTCGGTTATTCTTCGAAACCAATCTCGCACATGCGTAACCTTATAATCATATGTCTGCTATGCATACCGTTAAGGATGCAGGGACAGGAGGACGAAGGAACGGTAATTATTCGCAATTCGCTGGATTTGACATACTTGTCGATTGCGATCGATAATCCGTTTGTTACGGACACAGTCAACTGCATTGTCGACTATGCAGTACGTTATGTGCCTGATACGCTTGATATGAATTCCACGTATAAGGATGTATATCAGCTCGAAATAGGCCGCCGATATTCCCGTTTCTATGGTAGAATCGAATACTTGTCCGATTCCATTTCCTCGGTCTGGAAACGTTACGGTCGTCCGAACGATTATGCGGAACAGCGTTGTGTTTTACGACAATATCACCCGTTATATTGGGAGATCGTCGAAGATCGGGAAAATGCCGCATTTACTACTTTATATCGGTATCCCTCAGGGCCGCCGGTAGTATTTTATGCTTATAAGGTCGACAAAGAACGACTGCAATGGACATTGACACACCACGTACGGGATATATGCGGTTATCGATGTTTTCGGGCTTTTGCCTCGTTTGGCGGCAGGAAGTGGATTGCCTGGTTCGCCCCCGAGCTGCCGTTGAATAGTGCCGTATGGAAACTTTGGGGGCTGCCCGGGCTTGTGCTTGCATTCGAAGATACGCAAGGACACTACAAATTCGAATGCACGGCCATCCGTACTTGCAACCAACCGATGGTCGAATATAAAAGGCCCAGGCGTCGATTGTCCCGCAAGGATTGGATGTGTTTGATCGAGCTTATACATGCCGATCCCCTCAATTCGTTGGAAAAAGGGAATACGGTTTATTACAAACCGACGTTGGCAGAGCCGGCCGAACAGCTTACTTCATGGACGATTCCCTACAATCCGATCGAGTTGGAGTAGCGGGATTTCAGAATCGGATCGGGGCCTTAGCCAGTAGGTCGGTCAATTTGAGGGTGAAACCAAGAAAGATGTAGAGCAATACATCAAGTCTTTGTATGGTTCCGGTTATTGCAACTAGTAACAACCGGTTCAGCCCCTTAAATAAAGGGGCTGAACTTAAAAACCGAGATTATGAAAAAAAATAGCACACTCTTTTTCTCTTTGTTATTCAGTGCTATCAGCTGTTATGCCCAAGTTCGCGTCACGGCCGTCAGTCAACAGTTTCAGACCTTGCCGGCGCATCTGCCAGCAGCAGATACGCTTGATAGTCCCCACTGCATGGTTTATTACCGTTATTTCTACCCAGTGGACAACTTCAACGGTGGGTTTTCCGAAGCCGAGGACCGGCTGACACTTCAGATCGGTCGTACGGTGTGCAAGACTTTCTCGCACGACTTGCATCTGTGGGACCGCAATCTCACTTACGGCGAAAGAAACAAGTTCCGCTTCCGCACTAATATGGTTGACTATGAAATATTTCGTAATTATCCGACAGGACGAATGACAGTACAGCACCGTATTCCATATTCGCGGATTCTGCAAGGCTCTACGCAAGTTGTCGAATACAGCGAACCCGTGCCGCAGATCGAATGGACGATTTCCGGGCAGACCGATTCTGTCGGCGGTTATCGTTGTATCCGTGCCGACGGACGGTTCGGAGGCCGCGATTGGCGTGTGTGGTTCGCACCCGATCTGCCTTTCGCTGTTGGTCCTTGGAAACTGGGCGGCCTGCCAGGTCTGATTCTTCGGGTCGAGGATGCCTCGGGCGACTATCGCTTCGAGTTCGACGGTATCAGCACCGAGGCGGAACCTATTGTTTGCTACGACTGGCGCCCGGTGAAGATGTCGAAAGCCAAATGGCAGAAAATCGAGCGCCGGATGTACGAGCATCCGATGGATTATTTCTCCAAAAACGGGGAGATCAAAGTACTGGACATGAAAACGCACCAGCCACTCGATGGCGAATGGAAAGTGCGTTATAATCCTCTCGAACTGGAATAATTAAAGAAATATCGCCATGCGCCGTTTGCTCTTATTGTTGTTTGTCTTGTCGTCGTGCGCCTCCGTTGCCTCGGCTCAGATTACCGTTTCGGGTACGGTCCGCAGTGCCGACAGCGGCCGGGCTGTGGAGAGCGTGAACGTCATGTTGCTGGATGCAGGGCGGCGCATCATGTACGGTTATGCGATTACGTCGGACAAGGGGGGTTATTCGATTCCGTGCAGCGCCAAGGTCGATTCGTTGGTCGTGGCCGTCACGGGGTTCAACATCGCGGCACAATCCCGGCTCATCGTCGCACGGACGCAGACGGTCGACTTTTCCGTGACGTTTTCCGAATTGAAAATTCGTGAGGTCACGGTCAAGGCGCAGTCCGTCGAACGGCATTCGGATACGTTGAGTTACAACGTCGCTTCGTTCGCCAACGTTACCGACCGCTCCATCGGCGACGTGCTGAAGAAGATGCCCGGCATCGAGGTGGCCAAGTCGGGCGAAATCAAGTACAACGGCAAATCGATCAACAAGTTCTACGTCGAGAACATGGACATGCTCGGCGGCCGCTACGGCATCGCCACCAACAACATACAGGCCAAGGACATCGCCCGGGTCGAGGTCTTCGAGAACCACCAGCCCATCCGGGCGTTGAAGAAGCTCGTCAGTTCCGACCGTGCAGCCATCAACCTGCGGTTGAAGGATTCGGCCAAAGGCACCTGGAACGGTACGCTCCAACTCGGCGCCGGATACAAGCCATGGATGTGGAATGCCGAGGCTACTGCCATGTATTTCGGGCGTAAATTTCAGACGCTCGATACCTACAAAACCAATAACTCGGGCGACGACGTCGGCCGCGAGTTGCAATCGTTCTTCGATGGTTCGGATGCCGCGGCATCCTTGCTTGGCGTGCACAAACCTACACAGCCGGCTTTGGAGAAAGAGCGCTATCTCGACAATCAGGTGCACTGCGTCTCGGCCAACGCCATCGTCAAGCTCAAAAAGGAGTTGGAGTTGACGGCCAATGCCTCTTATCTGCACGACTTGCAAAATGCTCGGGGAGGTTCGGTTACAACTTATTTCCTGCCCGATGCTCCTCCGCTCGTCGTCACGGAGCAGACACTCGCCGCACACCGCATCGACCGCACGGAGGTCGACTTTCTGCTGCGCTCCAATACCGACATGCGTTATCTGCTTGAAAAGATTACTTTCGAGGGCGAGTGGAACCGCGATTGCGGCCGGGTACTCAGCGACGACGAGCAGGTAGACCAGCGCTTCCGGTTGCCGCGCATAACCCTGAGGAACCGTTTCTCGGCCATCCGGCGCATAGGGAAAACGTCGCTCAGTTTCAGCAGCGACACCGATTTCGGGTCGCAGCCCTCTTCGTTGCGCGTCGCGCCCATGCTCTATCCCGAAGTGTTCGATTCTCCGGTCGGTTATCCCGATGCCTTGCAAAGGCTCGACAGCCGCCGGTTCCGCACCCGCAACTCCGCCTATACGTCATATACCGTCCGGCGGTGGAGTTTCTTTCTGAGCGCCGGCTTCAATGCGCAGCTTGAACGCATGGATTCGGAGCTCTCGCCTAAGAATGCCGACAGGCGGACGCTTCCCGCAGCGGACAGCATGCGCAACGACATCCGGTGGCGCAAGCTCGACGTGCTTGTGGGGCCCTCTGTCACTTACCGTGTCGGCGACAAATTCTCGGCCACGCTCTCCGTGCCGCTCGATTTCATGAGCCTGCGCTCCGAGGACAAGATAAGGGAGACAGTCGTTCGGAGCAATCGGCTGTTCGCAGCACCGTCGTTCTCGCTCCAAGCTACCGTCACATACAACCTCAAATTCTCGGCCCGAGCTTCATACAACGAGTTGGTGGGTGGTCTGTACGATACCTACGGCGGTTATATCATGACCGACTACCGCATGATAGCCAGCAGACAGGGCGACGTCTCACGTAACCGGAGGCAGAACTACACCGCCTCGCTCTCTTACGGCAATGCCATCCGTGCCTTGTTCGGGTCGGTTGACGTCAGCTACTACCGTTCGAGACGCAATCTGATGTACGGTACCACCTACGAGGGTTCGTTGAGCCGCATCGAAGCTGTGGCGATGGACAACCGTTCGGAGGGCTACAACCTTGCCGCCAAGGTCAGCAAACGCTTCGACGGCATCGCCACCACGGTCAACCTTTCGGGCGGCTTCTCGCAGTCGTGGAACGAAGTGCTGCGGCAGGGAGAACTGCTGCTGACACGCTACGACCGTGCTACGGCAGGATTGTCGTTCAACACGCGCTTCACGCAGGCCGTGCGGTTCGATTACGGAGGCGAATACTCGCGCAGCGAGAGCAGGGCGGGCAGTGAGAAGCTGCGCCCCATCGATATGCTGCGGCAGCATGCAGCGCTCGATTTCATCATCCGCAAGAAATTCATCTGCCGTATCGGCGGCGAACACTTTTACAACGCAGCCATCGGAGGTCGGGACCGCAACATGTTCTTCCTCGATGCGTCGCTCTCCTACAAGAGCAAACGCGTGGAATACATGCTCGAAGGCCGCAACCTTTTAGACACCGGAACGTTCCGTTCGATCTCGCAAAGCGACATCACCGACTATGTCTACTCCTATAAACTCCGGCCGGCTTCAGTCATGTTCAAAATTAAGTTCAGCCTGAAATGATACTCCCTCATGAAGAATCCTGTACCTCGATTGCTTTATCGCCTATTCCATAGAGCGGGAATCAGAATAAGCCTCTTGAAAATAGAGGATGCTTATTCCCATCATCCGTTGCCGCATAGTCTGCGTTCGTTGAGCGACACGCTCGACGCACTGCATGTGCCCAACATGGTGTGCCGTCTGGAGTTCGGACAGCTTTTCGAGGTCGAGGGACCGTTCATTGCAGTTGCCGGTAACGGAGAATATCCGTTTTACCTCGTCGAAAAGCTGAATAAGGAGCAGCAGACCATTATGCTGTGTGCTGCATCCGGGAAGTCTGCTATCTTGACTTTCGAGCAGTTCAGAGCGGTATGGGAAGGAACGGTGCTGTTGGCCGAAAAGGGCGAAGAGACGAAAGAGGAATCGCTCCCCATATATTGTATCAAACAAGCCTTAGCCTTTGTTGAACGAACCTCCGGCTATTGGCTGGCCGGATTGTTCGTTTTGTTGCTCGTCATCGGAATGTTGCATGCCCTCGAATTTTCGGATCTGCGGTATGTTGTAAAAATCATCGGCTTCGCAGTTTCGCTGGCAGCCGTATTCAAGGCTTCTTTCGATCCGCATCTCGCACAGCGTTTCTGCCGGCTTGGCAAACATTCCGACTGCAACGAGGTTTTCCGCTCGGCCGGGGCGAAGATTTTCGGCTGGGTATCGCTTGGAGAGTTGTCGTTGGTCTATTTTACCGTATCGCTTATTTGGGGGCTCTTCATAGCCCGAGAACCGGACGGTGTTTTTCCGTGGCTCGATATGCTGGCTTTGTTCTTTGTCGGCTACTCGTTTGTGTGGCAGATTTATCATCGCAAATGGTGTCCGCTGTGTCTGGCGATAGATGCGGTATTGGTTGTCGATTTCATATCGGAAATCGCAATAACGCACGAATTGCGTTCAGGTTCGTTCTGTCCCGACTGGCTGACTTTCGGGTTGGCGTTTGCAATCGGAGTATTGTCCTTGCGTTGGCTTGTCGTATTACTGGAACGAGTACAGGAGGTCGAATCGCTGCGTTATAAACATGAACGACTGCTCGGTTCGCCCGAGACGTTCTGGCATTTGCTCGCACAACAACCCATAACTGCCGTTGAAAGTCGGACAGTTATGCCGATAAGCAATGGTGCGGACGCCGAACACACGTTGACCGTCGTAATGAACCCGTCGTGCCCCAAATGCGCAAAAGCACATCGGGCTCTGAGTGAATTGGGAGGCTACCGAGTCGGGCTGATTTTCGTCGTCAACGATGGCGACAAACATTCCCACGATGCTGCGTTACGGTTGATTTCGGCCAGCCTTGAACGAGGATGGGAAGAGACGGAACGGATGATCGCCGAATGGTACGAGTATCACGAATTACCGGCCAAAGCGTCGATTCATCCCGATGCGGAGGAGATACTGAACAAGCATGTGAAATACTGCCGAGCGACCGGTATTTCGGGGACACCGACGATTCTTGTCGATGACCGTCGACTGCCCGATTTATACGATGCAACGGACTTGAAATACCTATTGTAGCGGATACGGGTTATCCGATTGTTGTTCGCTGCGGCTTTGCCGGCCGTGGCAAATAAAAAAGCCTTCCCACGAGGAAGCAAAACCGAGCCTGAGAACTCGCATGTCCAACCAAGTCGCAGAAAGACATCGCAAAAATAGTAAATCTTTTCAGAATCGCAGTCGCGATAATGAAAACGGCGGTCCCGGAGCATCCGTCGACAAGCAAAAGTCCGAACAAAATTAAAAACCGAAAACAAACAAAAAATCTACAACTATGAAATCGATGAAGAATTTCGCTGCACAGCAGCTCTCGAAAAAGGAAATGAACAACGTGAAAGGCGGTGATGGCGGTTTCGATAACTGCGGTACACTTTATCACTGCACGTGGAATGGCGGTGAAAGTTACGCATGTTCGAAACAACGCCACGAACTCGAAACTTTGCGAGAAAGCGGAGCTGATTGCAGGGCTATTTAAGCATACTGGTTGCCTGCCGCCCTTAAAGGGCGGCAGGTTTATAGCAAGAGTCGAAGTTCAAATTACATGACAATGCGCCGGTTTATCTCATTTTGTTCTTACATTCTTTTGTGTTTTTTATTTCTTCCGACCGTTTCGGCACAGCCGGGTGAAAGTTTCGAAGCGATGCTTTCGCGCGGCATCGGGTTCCGGTTCGTTCCCCGGTTGGACGAGCTTTCTTGTTCGTGGTGGTCCGGTGCCGAATTGCATGCTGTCGACACGACCTGTTTAGAGGTCGTATACAATCTGAAATACCGGAAACAGCGCGGTGAGGGCAGCTACCATGAAATGCTGGTCGTACTGCAAGTCGGAGTAACCCAGCAAAAGTATTACAGCATGATTCGGCAGTTCACCGACGACATACAGCGGGATGTCGCCGGTCAGAGCAAGGATTTGGCGGCTGCGCCAGGCGTCGGGTACCAGCATCAGTATACCGACGAAGAACTGCGCATCAAGGCGGCAGCAGGCAAGGACTGGCTCAACAGCGAAATATGGACCGACATTCCGACTCGAACGGTGACCGAAAGAACCCATGATTACAAGAAAAAGGACCTCAGTGTCGAATACATCGAAGAGTTGCCCGTATTCGAATGGAATCTCTCGGAGCAGGCCGATACGATAGGTGGTTTGGTCTGCACTCCGGCTACGACGCAGTTCCGCGGTCGGAAGTGGATGGTCTGGTTCACTCCCGAGATTCCGGTCGGGGCCGGGCCGTGGAAATTCAACGGATTGCCCGGACTGATTCTCAAAGCCCAGGACAGCGAACAGGATTTCGTGTGGGAGTGTCGGCATATCGAACAAAAGGCTGTTCCGATAGTCTATTATAAAGTCGAAAGACAGGTGCTGACCCGTCCGCGCTGGCGGCGGTATATGCGACAGATTCACGAAGCGCCGCTCACGATGCTCGGCGAAGGCGGCAATTACGGATTCGTCCATGGCGACCGGCGTATCGGAGAAGACGACAATTGGACGATTCCTTATAATCCCATTGAATTAGAATAAAATCGAATGGATACGGGTTGTCCGACTATTATTCGCTGCGGCTTTGCCGGCAGTGGCAAATAAAAAAGCCTTCCCACGAGGAAGCAAAACCGAGCCTGAGAACTCGCATGTCCAACCAAGTCGCAGAAAGGCATCGCAAAGGTAGCAAATCTTTTCAGAATCGCAGAAGCGACGATGAAAACGGCGGTTCCGGAGCATCCGTCGAGAAGCAAAAGTCCCGACCGAATATAAAAATGAAACCTAACAAAAAACCACAACTATGAAAGCTATGAAGAACTTCGCTGCACAGCAGCTGACCAAAAAACAGATGAACGAAGTGAAAGGCGGAGCAAAGGTCAGTTGCGATTTGATGATTGGCGAAGATATTTACAATCTCGGAGAGATTGAATCGTCTGATTATCGAGAGGTTCAACAGCGACTTCAAGAGGAATACGGTGACATCGGCATCATTGAATGTCAACCTTGGCTATTGTAACATTTATCTATAATTCACAACCCTTAACAGGGTTGTGAATTATTCGAAAAATAAAACTACCCCATGAAATTTTTGTTGCTATTTCTTGATTTCGTCCTCTGTTGTGTTGTCTGCCAGGCTCAAAAGCCGATTCCATCACGGCTCGATCCGCGAAATTATCCCAACGGCGTGGCGATGATTCATGATTCGGAGCTGGTGACATTCGGCTCCGACATTTCGGCATACGACACGTTGGACACAGCTTGTTACATGGCAACATATGATTTTACCTATCCGTCCAATGTCCGTTTTTCCGATCCTCCGCTGACCGACCGCATGATACTGGAAATCGGCAATCGGAAAACAGCCTTCTACAGCTTGGACCTTTTCAAGGACGACTCATTGTACACGTACCGCTGGAGACAATCGGGGAGGGCCGGTAATTTCAACTCCAACCATGTCCGGTTTTTTGTCTACGGAGATCGGCAGTCGCAGGAATTGGAGGTACAGCAGCGTATGCCGATGCAATCGGGACGTGTGGTCACAATCCCGAGAGAGGCCATCCCGCAATGGACGATCGACACACTCGCATGCGAAATGCTGGGTTATCGATGCTTGCGGGCTACGACGCATTACGGCGGGCGAGACTGGACAGTCTGGTTTACGCTGGAGATACCGTTCTCGGTCGGCCCGTGGAAATTGTGGGGGCTTCCCGGCTTGGTTCTGAGAGCCGAAGAGGTGCAGGGGATGTTCTCTTTTATCTGTACCTCCGTGATGGTTGCTGAGCGGCCGATTCGGCGCTATCGATGGCGCAGCGGCAAGCCGATCGACCACAACGCGTGGCTGAAACTTGAGGAGCGGATGCACCGTTCTCCCTACGCAATGTTCGGACAAGATACGCAGATTGTCAGCATAGGCAATTCTCCCGGATTCATGGACGAAAATTGGGAGGTCCCTTACTACCCGCTCGAACTGGAATGATGCGTGTTGTCCCACGTTATTCGCTGCGGCTCTGCCTGCCGCAGTAAATAAAAAGCCTTCCCACGAGGAAGCCGAACCGAGCCTGAGAACTCGCATGTCCAACCAAGTCGCAGAAAGGCATCGCAAAGGTAGCAAATCTTTTCAGAATCGCGAAAGCGGCAATGAAGACGGCGGTTCCGGAACATCCGTCGAGAAGCAAAAGTCCCGACCGAATATAAAAATGAAACCTAACAAAAAACCACAACTATGAAAGCTATGAAGAACTTTGCTGCACAGCAGCTCTCGAAAAAGGAAATGAACGACGTGAAAGGCGGACGAGTATATTGTGTTGTACACGATTCGGAAGGTCGTTTCATAATGGATGGGTATGCTCCCGAGGGAATGGATGCCAAACAAGCTGATCAAATGTTATGGGATCTTTACCGAGAAATGGATTTTTATGCTTTTTGTGCGTAAATCAGAAATCTGAGATGGAGCCTGTTTTACAGGCTCCATTAAAACTTAAAAAATATTCGAATGCGGACTATCGTTTTTTTATTGTTGCTTCATATTACTCCCGTATTTCCGCAAGGAATAGCCCGTATTCCGATTTCACATGCGGATCGCTTTGTTTACTCTCGTATTTTACCCGATTGCCGAATAATAGATACGGCCTATATAAACGTAGCTTATGAATATCTGTTCATGACAGATACGATAAAAAAACAAAGATGGCGAGATATTGTTATTTTACAGGTTGGGAGAAGTTATGCTAAATATTTTAGTGGGCGCGGATATGTTATTGATTCCTTAAATAGTACAAAAACCGTATTGCCGCATAGCAAACTGGATTTCGCACAACTTTGGTTTTCTTTTAACCATTCAAACGATGAGAGCGCATATTATACATCAAAGACCGATATTTTATGGAATGGCCAACAACATGTATTCACGGTTTGGCAACCAGAGCCTACGTCTTATCATGCCGGCCAAGGATATGTATATCAAGATTTGATTTCCGATTTGAAATGGGAATTATGTAATAGCGAGCATACGGAACCCATCTTAGGTTATAATTGTATCAAAGCTACGACCGTATTTCGAGGACGGACATATATCGCCTGGTTTACACCGGATATTCCAGTGCATATTGGGCCATGGAAATTCGTGGGATTGCCAGGTCTAATTCTGCGGGTTGAAACTGAGGATCGTCAATTTTATTGGGGATGTCGAATGATCAGTTCCCAACCGATCCCGATCGTTGAATTTTTTTACGATTACAAAACCACGACAAGACAACAACATATGAAATTCGAGCGCCGTATTCATAAGACGCCTCAGATCCTATTTGAAATGAATGGTATGGAAGTTCGTTTATTTGATCGGCAACGACTATATTCTCCGGAAGAAATCGAGTGGACGATTCCTTATAATCCCATTGAATTAGAATGAAATCGAATGGATCCGGGTTATCCGACTATTATTCGCTGCGGCTTTGCCGGCCGTGGCAAATAAAAAAGCCTTCCCACGAGGAAGCAAAACCGAGCCTGAGAACTCGCATGTCCAACCAAATCGCAGAAAGGCATCGCAAAGGTAGCAAATCTTTTCAGAATCGCAGTCGCGATAATGAAAACGGCGGTTACGGAGCATCCGTCGACAAGCAAAAGCCCGAACAAAATTAAAAACCGAAAACAAAAATTACGACTATGAAATCGATGAAAGATTTTGTTGTACAGCAGCTCTCGAAAAAGGAAATGAACGACGTGAAAGGCGGGCGTTTGTGCGGTCCTTTCCAATATGAATTCTCCTGTACATTTCATCTTCATGGTGGAGGAAGTGTCCCCGGACGAGTTTGTGCCTCCGATGGATTTTCCGCAGTGATTAAAGGAGGTTTGGAGATCGAAAAAAGTTTAGGTGGCGGTGCTATTGCTAATCAAACATGCCTTTGACAGATTTACTATATTTTGACATGGAGCTATTGCTCCATGTCAAAATATTCACGAACTCTAAGATATGAAAAAATTCTTTTTTATTTTCGGAATGTTTTTGGCTGCATCGTGCCATTCAGGTGATATCAACGTAGATATTGCATTGGATTCGGACATATACGAGGAGAACGACCGGATATATCTTTTCGTACAATACGGAAATCAATTGGCATTGATCGATTCTTGCCGAATCACAGACGGCCGAGCCCTTTTTCGGGGAAAGATTCCACAAAAAGAAGTGCTTGCCGAGATTATGATTCCGAATAAGGCAAGCCATATTTTACTGGTAGCCGAGGGCGAAAATATAAAGTTGCGTGTCAATAAACAAACGCGTTCTTTTTTTCCGATGTGCGAGGGTTCTTACGCAACGAAACGTATAGCGGAAATCGCCCGGCGATACCGGGAAATCGGTTATAGTAAACTGGACTCCCTGAAACGGTTGCATGACGAGCTTCCGGCCGATCATCCCGATTGCGAATCTCTCGCACGAACGATCCGCACCCACGAACGGGAATTGTCCGACCTGGTTTGCGATGCGCTGACCAACGACCGAAGCGTATTATTGGCCATTACGGCAAAAATGTGGTTTTGCGACTCGAATCCGGCGATTCCCGACGACAGCATGGCGCGGATCGTCGCCGGCATTTGTCAGCGATTTCCTGATGATCCGAATCTCGCTTCCATCGATCCCGAACGTCGGGCATCGCCGCCGACGTCGGAGAGTATGAAGGCTTTCAATCTGAAAGCGCAGTTGACCGGGCGTCCGTTGCCTTATCCGGATATGAAAGCGACGAAACAGCCCGAATCCATAGACTATGATGCTTATCCTGCTTACGGGATAGGCGACATCGTACAACCTTTTTCGCTCGTTGATCTATCCGGAACCGAGCAGAATATCGCTGATTATGATACGGAATTTCTGCTCGTAGATTTTTGGGCTTCGTGGTGCCGCCCCTGTCTTCATGAAATTCCGCATCTTTTGGCTGTCGGACAACGCTTTAACAAAGTTCTGACCATTTATGCCGTATCGCTCGACGAAGATTCGGAGACTTGGAAAAAAGCGGTCGAAAAAAACGGTATGCACCCGTTTGCCAACGTCCATCTATCCAAAGACATGCCGTCATTCGCCGAATTGGCAGCTCGATTCGGCATTCGAGCCATTCCGCATAATCTCTTGTTGAATCGCGAACGTCGAATTATTGCGGTCGATTTGCGAGGCGAGGCACTTGAGAAAGAAATGGAAAAATTGATCGCTCCCAATCCCTTCCCGAACTTGAATAATTAAAAAACACACATGCCTTTTCCCCACTACACCCAGCTCGATGCGATGGATTGCGGGCCCACGTCGCTGCGGATCATCGCTCAGTACTACGGTAAGCATTATTCGTTGCAAAGTCTCCGCGAGAAGTGCCATATTTCGCGCGAGGGCGTTTCGTTGTTGGGCATCAGCGATGCGGCCGAAGCCATCGGTTTCCGTTCTACGGGTGTCAAGCTCTCTTGGGAGCAGCTGCGTGATGAGGCAAATTTGCCGTGCATCGTCCATTGGAACCAGCAGCATTTCATCGTGGTCTATCGCATTGCAAAGCGACACGGGCAATGGTGGGTGTGGGTCTCCGACCCGGCGCAGGGGCTGTTGAAATATAGTGAGGCGCAATTCCGCAAGGCTTGGGAGCAAAGCCGCGAGCTGCCCGATCTTGCGGCCGTTCTCTCCGAACATCGGGCAGGACGCCCCGTTGCGTTGCCCGACACTTCCGGAGGCAAAGGCATCGCTTTGTTGCTGGAGCCGACACCTGCATTCTATAAAGAAAAAGGCGACGAGGATAAGCGCTTGCGGTTCGGTCAGCTGTTGCATTATCTCCGCCCTTATAAAAGCTACCTCATCCAGCTCACGTTGGCTATGCTCACCGCCAGCGTGTTGAGCCTTGTCTTGCCCTTCCTCACCCAGTCGGTTGTCGACAAGGGTATTGGCACGGGTAACCTGTCGTTCGTCGTCATGATGCTCGTGGCGCAGGTCGTGCTGGTGCTGGGGCAGTTGGCCAATAACCTGATCCGTTCGTGGTTGATGCTTCACATGACCGCACGCATCAGTATTTCGCTCATTTCCGATTTCTTGGCCAAGCTCATGCGTCTGCCGATCGCTTTCTTCGACAGCAAAATGGTCGGCGACATCATGCAGCGCATCGGCGACTACGACCGCATCCAGACATTTCTGACCGGTTCGCTTCTCAGCATGGTCATGGCCGTCATTTCGTTCGTCATTTACGGTGCGGTCATGGGCGGTTACGACCTGACGATTCTCGGCATATTCCTCGTCGGCAGTGCGCTTTACGTCGGTTGGATCCTGCTCTTCATGAAGCGCCGCCGCAAACTTGACTACATGCGTTTTCAGGAGGCTGCTGCCAACCAAAGCAACATCGTGCAGCTCATCAACGGCATGCAGGAAATCAAGCTCAACAACTGCGAGAAGCAGAAACGTTGGGAGTGGGAGCGCATCCAAGCCCGCCTGTTCCAGGTTTCGATCAAAGGGCTTGTACTCGGTCAGACACAGGAAGTGGGCGGCACGTTCATTGACCAGACCAAGAACGTCGTCATCTCGTTCCTCGCCGCTTCGGCTGTTATCAGCGGCAATATGACCCTCGGCATGATGGTCGCCCTGCAATACATCATCGGACAGCTGAACGCTCCGCTGTCGCAGTTCATCCAGTTCGTGCAGGCGACGCAGGATGCCAAGATTTCGTTGGAGCGTCTCTCCGAAATTCAAGATAAAGACGACGAGGAGCTTGCCGACGAGGAACGCATCCGCGAGATTCCCGAAAATGCCGACATCGAGTTTCGCCATGTTACGTTCCAATACGACGGGCCGCACTCGGCCAAAGCGCTGGACGATGTCTCGGTAACGATTCCGGCCAATAAGGTTACGGCCATCGTCGGCGCCAGCGGTTCGGGTAAAACCACCATGCTCAAAATGATGCTGGGTTTCTATGCGCCAGCCAGCGGCGAGGTGTCGCTGAACGGTCGCAAGGTCTCGCAGTATAACGCTTCGTGTTGGCGCCGCGCTTGCGGTACGGTGATGCAGGAGGGTTACATCTTTTCCGATACCATCGCCAATAACATCGGCGTCTCGGACGAGCGGCCCGACATGGAGCGGGTGCGGCGAGCTACGGCTATCGCCAATATCGATTCGTTCATCGATGAACTGCCACTCGGCTACAACACTAAAATTGGCGCCGACGGCCACGGTCTGAGTGCCGGGCAGAAGCAACGGCTTCTGATCGCCCGGGCAGCCTATAAGGATGCCAAATACCTCTTTTTCGACGAGGCGACCAATTCGTTGGATGCCAACAACGAACGAACAATCATGGAACGGCTCGAACGGCTGTTTGAGAACAAGACGGTCGTGGTGGTGGCGCACCGACTCTCGACCGTGAAGAATGCCGACAACATCCTTGTCCTCGACCACGGCCGCATCGTCGAACAAGGTACGCATGCCGAACTGACGACCAGGAAAGGATATTATTACGAGCTGGTCAAAAACCAGCTGGATTTGGGTAATTAAATATAACTCGACGTGTTGCGGCTTTGCCGGCCGTGGCAAATAAAAAAGCCTTCCCACGGGGAAGCAAAACCGAGCCTGAGAAACTCGCATGTCCAACCAAATCGCAGAAAGGCATCGCAAAGGTAGCAAATCTTTTCAGAATCGCAGTCGCGATAATGAAAACGGCGGTTGCGGAACATCCGTCGACAAGCAAAAGTCCGAACAAAATTAAAAACCGAAAACAAAAATTACGACTATGAAATCGGTGAAAGATTTCGCTGCACGGCAGCTCTCGAAAACGGAAATGAACAACGTAAAAGGCGGCATGCGGACGGAGTGTCTGATGGAGTTGCCGGATGGTACAATTATCAATTTTGACATTATTTCGCGAGAAGACTATCAGAATGTCGAGCGCGAAATGCAAAAGGCTTACGAGGGTATCGGAGCCGTATCTTGCCAGCCTTGGATTTTAAACTGAAATGTTTCAAGAGGTGGGCTTTGCTCTCCTCTTGATTGAAATTGTTTTTAATGAGATACGCAATATTTCTGACAGCTTGCCTGTTTGCCGGATTTTGTTTCGGGCAAAGTCCGGAAGAGCGGAAACGCTTGCTCGATCCTCGCAATTATGCGAACGGAATGACTTTCGTCGATGACGCGGAATTGCAGATTCGCGGTTCGGATATTTCGAAGTATACGGTTCTCGATACGGCCTGGCTCGTTGCGCTGTATCGGTATAGACACCCTTATTCCTCCAAACGGAGAAAGGAAGACGGCGAACGTATGAAATTGGAAATCGGCAAGCGAATAACCGCATTTTATAGTCGCGATCTATATGAAACAGATTCGCTTTACACAATTTATAATCGCGGAATAAGTGCGAATAATTGTGCTTGTATGGTGTATGCCAGACGAGAGCAAGGATATTTTGAGGTAATAAACCGAATGCCGTTCCGTTCCGACGCAGCTATTCTCGTTGAAGATTCCGACATGCCAGAATGGCGGATCGGGACGGAGGAAATGATTATACTCGGTTATCGATGTCTGCGGGCAACGGCATTTTATTGTGGTCGCGAATGGGTCGTTTGGTTCACGTATGAAATTCCCGTTGCGGCCGGTCCGTGGAAACTTTGCAATTTACCCGGGCTGATTCTCAGAGCGGAGGACGGCACGGGGGATTATATATTTGAATGTGAAGCTTTGCAACATGACAAATCCTTGATTCGTAAATATGAATGGCATTATACGCGGATGAAAAAGAACGCATGGCTGGCTTTTGAAAAAAGAATGTACACAGCTCCGTTTTCGTTATTCGGAGAAAATACGCTTATAATCAGCGGTAAAAAAGGAGGCCGGCTGGACGACACTTGGACGATCCCTTATAACCCTATTGAACTGGAATAGCTATGCCGCAACGAGATAATTTTTACAGCGAGGAGGTTCAGGCCATCATGGGCAAGGCTCCGGCGTGGGTGGTGCGCTGGGGCATCACGGTTGTGCTGGCTATTTTTGTCGGCATTCTTGTCGGATGCTGGTTCGTCAAGTATCCCGACTTGATCGAGGCTCCGACTTCCATTACAACCCTGAATCCGCCGGCCGACCTCGTCGCACGTTACGACGGACTGATCGACACTTTGTGCGTCTGCGACGGAGAGCAGGTCGAGAAAGGGTGGCTTATTGCCGTGCTCCGTAATGCCGCTTCGTGGCGCGATGTAGAACGCTTGTCTGCTCGTCTTACGGCAGCTGAATCCCTGCCTTTGGCTGAATTGGCGGCTATCGCATGGCTCGACGAAGCATACCGGCTCGGAGAGTTGCAGAACACCTTTGCCGATTTCCAGAACCGATGCCGCGACTATCGGCATTATCTCGCTGTCGACAACATCGCCCAGAAGAAGCAGTTGCTCTCCCGACAGATCGCCAAGAACCGCGAATATTACGCCAAACTCGAAAGGCAGCGGCGTCTGTTGATAAAAGACCTCGACTATGGACATCGCATGTTGGAGCGCGATTCGCTGTTGCTCGCCGATGCCGTCATTTCTTCGGCAGACTTCGAGACAACGGCGCAAAACTATCTCTCCAAGCAGAACTCCAAAGCCGGATTCGACGCTTCGCTCACCGCGACCGAACTGCAAATAATCCAGGCAGAGCAGCAAATCGTCGAGCTCTCCATCCAGCGGGAGAACGAAATCGCGGAATACGAACGCAGCCTTACCCAAAGTTATCAGCAGCTCGTGGCTCAGATCGCCCAGTGGAAGCAGCAGTATGTCTTGGAGGCTCCGGCGGCAGGCCGGGTAACATTGATGAATTATTGGAGCAAGAACCAGCATGTCGCCGTGGGCGATAAAATCGCCAGCATCGTTGCCGACGGTACGACCGAGGTGATCGGACGCCTGCAAATTCCCTCGGCCGGCTTCGGTAAAGTGAAAAACGGACAGACCGTCAACGTGAAGCTCAACGGTTATCCTTATATGGAGTTCGGAGTGCTGCGCGGACGTATCCGGTCGTTGTCGGCCGTTCCCGAGCAGGTGCAGACAGCGAACGGTACAGCGATCGTCTATCTCGCCGAGGTCATTTTTCCGGAGGGTATGACTACGACTTACAAGCGCGAGCTGCCGATGATTCAGCAGATGGATGGTTCGGCCGAAATCATCACCGACGACATGCGGCTCATCGAACGCTTCGTCCAACCAGTCGTTTCGCTTTTCAAAAACCGGTAATGCCATGCGTTCACTGCTTGTTTCATTCATACTGCTCGCATCTGTCGCCGGGCATGCACAGGAGCGGTGCTGGACGTTGGACGAGTGCATCGCCTATGCTTACGAGCACAATATCGACATCAAGGCGCAGGAACTTGCGGCTGAGGAGAAGCGCATCGCACTTTCCGAGTCGAAGTGGAGCTTTGCGCCCGACATTTCAGCGTCGGGCAGTTATTCGCTTTCGACGGGCCGTGTGCTCGACCCTACGACCTACGAGTTCGTCGAGCAGCAAACCGTCGGCGGCAACAGCACTTCCATAGGGGCGAACATAACCGTATTCAGCGGCCTGCGGAACATATACAACCTCAAACGGGCCAAACTCGACCTCCGTTCGTCGCTGCTGGCCGTAGAAAAAACGCGCAACGATGTACGGCTGAATGTTACGGCTTATTATTTGGAAATTTTGTGTGCTGAGGAGACGATCCGCGATGCCGAACAAGTTGTCTCCGAACTGAAAGTGCAGGAGGAAAAAACGGCGAAAAAAGTCGAAGCACACAAAGGCACGATGGCCGATCTGCTTCAAATCCAATCGCAGTTGGCCGATGCTGAGAACGACGTATTGACGGCCCGCAATAACTACGACATTTCGCGGCTGAACCTTTGCCAACTGCTCGAAATCGATGATTATACATCGTTCCGCACGGCAGCCCCCGATGTTTCCGAACTTGTCCGCAATGGTATGGCGGACGAACCGGCAGCTATTCTCGATGCTGCACAGTCGCTGCCGGAAGTAGAATCGGCGCGTGTCGGCATCGATCTCGCTCGTCGCAGCCTGCAAATCGCACGGGCAGCCTATTGGCCGACCATCTCGCTTTCGGCAGGTTATGGTTCCAGTTATTCGGACGCCCGGCAGAAAATGTTCCAGAACGCGGACGGTACCTATCGTTATGAGGCTTATCCGTTCTTCGAGCAGTACAAGGACAACGCGAGCAGCTATGTGTCGCTGTCGCTCAATATCCCGATATTCGGCAAACTCACGACCCGCAAAAACGTACTGCGCCAGAAACTGGCTATCCGGCGGGCGGAATATGCATTGCAAACCGTCGAGAAACAGGTAGCCAAAGAGGTTACGCAGGCGCTGATCGATGCCCGCACGGCATGGGCACGCTATCTTGGAACGCAACGCTATGTTGCATCGGCCGAAGAAGCGGCCCGGCAGGTCGGCCGCAAATACGACCTCGGCGTAGCGACCGTCACGGACTACAACGCAGCCCTTACGGCACAAGTCAAAGCCCGGTCGCAACTTCTGCAAGCCAAATACGAATATCTGTTCAAAATACGGACGCTCGAATACTATCGCAACGAATAAGCCGGGAATTATGAAAGGTTCCAAAATCCTCGATAAGTGCGGCTTTATCGTATTACTCCATTCATCGCTTGACACGCAATTCACCATGCAGGAACAAATGCTGCTGGACTTGGAGTACGACCGTTTTCTTTTTCGGTACTTGTCAGGTACACCGAATAAGACACCGCGAATATGCCTCGAAATGCACTTTCGTTCTATTGGCCTGAAAATAAAATTTCCTGTAAACCAATCGTTTACAGGAAATTGCCTTTCTTTTCATTGTACTTTGGCGGAGAGAGAGGGATATGAAATGATATTAAAATAAAGGATAGTTTAGGTGACATGTTTAACTATATATCTTTGTTATTCAAAATAATATGTAGGGTAGTGGTAAAATAAAATATTTTGGATTATCTTTGATTAAGCCAAAATTTGTATGTAATTTTGTATGGGTAAAACAAGGATGCTTTACCTTAAATAATCTCTCCGAATATGGATAAGTACAAACACCGCGTTAGCTTCCGATTGGAGAAGCGAAAAGACAAAGAAGGCAACTACGCTGCCGAATTACCGATTAATGCCGACATCACTTTTGGTGGGAAGCGCGTTTGGTATTATTCGGGATACAAAATTGCTCCGTCCAAATGGGATGAAAAATCCCAGCGCGTCAAACGAAACAATTTCAATTCTGAAGGAGTCTCGGCTTCTGACATCAATCAACGGCTGCTAAAAATAGCCACAGCAGTCGATGAGGCGTTCTCGCAGCTTGAACTACATGACGAAGAAGTTACACCGACTACCGTCAGAGAGGAGTTAAAGAAGTCTCTAAAGGAGGAGAAAGGAACACGGCTTACGGTTGCGCAGGTTTATCAGTTGCTAATTGACGAGAGGGAAAAGGAGTTGACAGAGACTCCTTCGACAGCTCAATGGTCGAAAGGTACACTGACAAAGCACAAAACAATGCTTCGCCATCTGTCCGACTTCAGGCAAGGAATGTTTTTTGAGGACATCAATGATGATCTCCTTGCTAAGTTTGAACTATCTCTTATTGCAAAGGGATTGAGCAACAATTATGTTTTCAAATCCATGAAGGATATTCGCACGTTCTTGAATTGGGCTACGCGCAAGGGCTATAACAAGAATACGGCGTATGTATCATATCAACAGCGCTTTCATGATGAGACAAAATCAGATTCAACAGTCAATTTGTTTGCTCTCACGGATGAAGAGCTTGCTGCAATCATGACTTTTCCGACACATCGTGCAGCGATTGACCGTGCAAGAGATATATTTCTGTTCTCTTGCTTTACCGGATTGCGGTTTTCGGATGTAATAGGATTACGTTGGTCGAATATAGATGGAGATATGCTCGACTGCACTGCTCAGAAAACTAACCATCGCCAGCGGTTTGCGTTGGCTACGGAAGCCTTGCGTATCATCGCCAAATATCCAAAGTCGCCAGATGAGGCCGACCCTCACGTTTTCCCTCAAATCTCCAATCAGAAATATAACGCTCACTTGAAAGAGGTTGGTAAGTTGGCAGGTATGACAGGCGATTGGATTACTGAGAAACAAAGCGGCAGGGAAAAGACAAGAGAAGTGCGCCCAAAATATGAGCTGCTTACTTCTCACGTTGCCCGGCGCACATTTGTGACGATGTGTCTGCGAAAAGGAATGTCGCCCGAAGATATACGCGCCGTCACAGGACACACCACTGCCGACATGATGATGAAGTATGTGAAGTTCGACGATGAAAGCAAGCGCGAGAAGATGAGCATACTTAATGAAGCTCGTCAACAAGAGTGCGAAACCGTGTTTGATTATGGAGTCAGCACCGAGGAGCGAATGAAACTCGGCATACCGGAACAATCATCATACTTTGAATTGTTTGAAGGCGACACTGCATCAGTCACCGCACACCTCGCATTGCTATTTCATCTTCGCCATGACTTTGACCGCCGAGCTACATACATGAAGCGTTTGCCAAATGAAGTGTTTAACGATGTGATTGAACGAATAATCCACAATCAAGATATGATCTGATAATCATATACTTGAGTTTAGTTTCCCTAACCGCATCACAATGGCTGTCTGGCTTCGTCCCATTTTTGCCGCAATATATTTTATGCTTTTGCCTTCGCTATGAAGTTTAAGTAGAAACATGTCTGCACTTTTTGTCCACTTTTTATTAGCATTGGGGTGCTTTGCATAACTTTCTTGCGTGATTTTTTCAGGATGGAGGAACTCGTCAACAAACACGGATGGGAAACGCTTGTCATATAACACGAAAGTCTTTATCTTGGCTCTTGTTATCGACACATAGAACAATCTTCGTTCTTCCCCATAAGGATATTGGTCACTTTGGGTCAAAACATAATTTAGTACAGGGTCATCACTGATAAGGGACGGAAATCCGTAGGTGTCCTTGTTGCATTGGAGAATTATCACATAGTCTGCTTCAAGACCTTTGGATTTGTGGGCTGTCAGAAACTCTATTTTCCTATTTCCGATGAAGTAATAAAATCTATTGCCTTCTTTCATAGGTTGATACTTGTACGACAAATAATAATCATCGAATGAATATCGTCCTAACAGAAAAATGGATTTCTCCAAAGGGATTGATGCAACCAACTGTTCGATAACGTTGCAATAATTGGCTCGCTCGTACTCGTAAAAATACAATTCAGTCTTTGCATCCGAGTTAAATGGATGTATATCTTTTTTTATTTGGGTTCCGTTCCGCTGTATAAATTGCGATGACAAGCTGACCAACGGTTCGCCAAAGCGATATGTCGTTTCAATCTTATTTATATCAGTATGACCGAAAAAATCTGGAAACTGATTAAAAAGAGCCATATCACTGCCGGAAAAACGATATATAGATTGCCAATCATCACCGACACAGTATAGTTTGGCTGGGGGATTACTCTCTCGAAGAACTTTCAAAAAATTGTAGCGGTCAACTGATATATCCTGAAATTCGTCCACAATAATATAATCATACTCAACCGGGTGTGAAGTACGACATATTTCCGTGGCTTGCAGTATTGCATCCGTAAAATCTATCTGACTGAGATTTTTTAATTCTTCAATATATCGTTCATAAACAGGTTGAAAAATGTTCTTCATAATGAACTCGTTACGCTCATCACCTGTGCTGATTGCCTGCCTTATAACCTCTTGGATGGATTTGCAGCTTGACTTCATTAATGTCGCAAAGGTAACGACAAGCCTGATAAACGATTTTTCCTGCTTGCTATTAGGCGGCATAACAATATCATATAATTCCGCATCCGTTTTTTCTTTGATAGGAACACCCGCCTTTTCCAGTTGTACCTTCAGTTTGTCCCTAATATCGTAATAGTGGAAATCAGCACTTGAGGTTGTCAATAGTTCCGTACCGAATTTTTCATGTGCAGCCTTTTTCCATGTTATACCGTCATTGTATTGCTGATTGGCTTCTTCATAACTAATACCCCTATCTTTGGCAAACCACATAGGGACAAGGCTGTGTTCATCCACACCAAAATGTTCCAGATATATTCGCTTCGTTTCTCCGTCCCGTTCATAATAAATGGAAAAATCCGGCATGTATTGCGAGTGCATTTCATCAGCCAATGGATGTTCGTATGGTTCTTCGTATCTGAATTTCACGCCAAGCAATGACAGGGCAAGACATATTTTCTGCTCCTGTTCGCTTCGCACATAAACGGTCTTTCCGTCCATATCCGGGAATTGTGCTTTCAACCGTGTGTCTTTTTGCGCTGAAAGCTGCTGTCTGCGCTCATTCTTTTGCCGTTCCCAATCCTGTTCCTGAATTTGGTAATCAAAGAAGTATTCTACCACACTCTTTTTGAAGTTGTCGTCACCAAGTAACTCTTGGTATATTTTCAAAAACAATGCGTCCGTATTGCTGCATATCGACGGTTTCTGACCTGTCACCTGTCCGATAATATTAAGGGCAAGTTTATGAAATGTGTAGCCACGTAATCCCTCAATACCCATTCTGTCTGTCAGTTCTGCGGCCGCTTTGTTAGTATAGCTGATAAGTAATATCTTTTCCGGATCAACACCTTTAATCTCTATAAGATATTTAACTTTTCCAACAATGGAGGATGTTTTACCACTTCCGGCACTACTAACAACCAAACAATTATCTTCCTCAGAAACTATGGAACGTCTTTGCTGCTTGTCTAATGGGTATTTCAGGCAATGGTCGAAAAAATCCTTGTGGATATCCAACTCCTCTTTTGTATACCTTGTATTATGATTTTTGATGAACCATTGTAAATTCTCAAAATCAGATACGAATTTCGCGATTGTTTCTGACGGTTCTACATGGAAGGTTTCAATCCGTTTAAGAAAGTCATTTACTTCATTGAATGATTCAATGTAATATTCCATAAACTGTTTTCCTTCCCGGAATGTGATGTACCGCCCATTAAAGGCTTGTTCCAAATCGGACTCTATGTCTTGGAAAAAACTATCGTTTTCTCGCCTTAGTGTTCTTTCCGAGCTTTCTTGGTTGGCTTGGAAAGGAGTAATGCTCTTGATTCTTAAAGTCAGTTCTTTTGACTTCTTTTTTAATAATAGGCGAATCGCTATTATGGCAACAACAGCTATAGCAGCGATACATGCACCTAAAGCGAGCAATAGAGTCATAGTTACCGATTATTATAAATTTGGTCGCCCCCGTAGCTAATCTATGGCTGAACGGTACGGCTGAACGGTACGACAGCACGATTTTCTTCATCGAACGACCACTGAACCTGCCATACTTTACCGTCTATCCTATCAAGGAGAATGAAGTTATAGATATTTTGGGTGCTATAAAGCTCAAAACGTCCATTGACTTTTTTGCCAATGGTGATAAGCGGTTTGGGATTTAAGTTGTATTCAAAGCGTCCTTCATCACCTTTGACACTATATTGCACTTGCCACATCTGGCCAGTTTGAGTGTCAAGTTTAATGAATGTCCACATATTTTGTGTGGGAAAGAGTTTGAAGCGTTCTATATCATCCGTTTGTGCGAGCTGCTCTTTGGCATCCTCTTTGTAGGTTGATTTCGGTGCATTATTGGTGCATCCGATCATCACCAAGAGAAACAACGACAAAAACGGCAATACAAATCTATTCATGCTACGTTGTTTTTAGATGTCGTCTAAATCATTCTTGATTTTGGCTTCAACATTCTGCGAGTCCCGGTAGCGAATCATCACCATACCCTCATAGATACCAGATGTTTTTTCTATTGAAAGCTGTATGTCGCCACCTGTCACTTCCCATGCACTGCCATACACGACTGTTCCCTGATGAACTTCCGCCATTAATGCGGTATTTGAGTCAGAACGAGCCGGATTGTTTTCTTTTGAAATTGTAGGTTCTCCATATTTACGAGTGTATAGATCCTTGTAATAGTCGTAGGTATTAACAAGGGTATTCCACTCTCCGCTTGGGTCAAAGAAGACGATTACGGCGAAAACGTTTTTACCGTCATCTGTTGCAGTCACACCGACTGTTGCCTTGCGCCCGGTGAAATCACCTGTAAACAACGTTATATTATTGTCACGACCGATTGAAGTAAATCCTTTGGCTTTAAGCTTCTGACAGAATGTTGTCATGCTCCCTTCGATTGGAATGCCCTTGAAAGAAAGATGCTCTTGCGCCATAACACAAATAACTGCGAAAAGCAACATTAAAGTGACTGAGATTCTTTTCATGCTAATTCTATTTTAGGTTGTTTGTTTCTTTGTTCTTTTAGTCCCAAATTGAGCCGTTAATTACGCAGAAGCGTGGAACTGCAATGCCACGTTCTGAATTGGAGGTCGTAGGAAACCTATACACACGAATGTAGAAATAGCAGCCCACGCTATAGCGTGAGAACCACTATGCTACCTTTGTGTGTAATTGCGAAAGTTCCTACGTTTCCAATTCACAAGATAAGCATAACGCTTCTTATTTTTCCAAAATGTCTAATTCCCATTCCTGAGAATCATTGCAAAGTTAATAAAACTTATTGGATTGACAATGGCCTAAGTAGTAGTATTTTAGGCAGGCTTGACATTTTGGGGCGTTACATAGTGAGTTGGGTGCCGGATTGTTGGTTGTCGATGTGGTCGTAGTGGGATTGCTTGCCGACTTCCCATTCGCGGTTGGTGGAGTGGGTGGATGAGGTGTCGTGGGGCATGAGGCGAGTGAGTACAGCGCATTGATGATAGGTGAAGGCTTTGGCTTGTTCCGGTGTGTAGTCAGACGGACGGAGAGGGAGAGTGATGCTACCGGTTGATTTGGCGGTCAGTTCCTTGATGCGATTGGTCAGTTCGGTGGCGTCCTGATGGGTTATGCGCAGGATTGCGAGTTGACGGAGATAACCGTTTGCATCTTCTCCTTGCAGTCTTGCATGGCAACGCAATTCATCAGCGGACATAGAGTATGTCACTGAGAAGCCATCGGCTGATACGACGCGGATTGCTCTACCGCCCTCGCGCATCTTGATCATGTTGACACTTCCTATTCTTGCACCGATGTTGCTTACCGGATGCTTCAGCAATACGGATTCAAATATCTCGGTTGAGAACATGGTGGCGGCAATACGTATAGCCACATCTTCCCTTTCACATTCGGGCGAACTGAAATACCATGCCGATTGACGTGGCGACATCGTGCGTGTATGCTCTGAGCCGTCGAACAATCGGATAGACATTATCCCGTCCATGCCGGACTTCCGTACCTCCACAGAGAACAGGTCGCGGTAAATATCAAGCGGACTTGCCTTGCGCTCCTGCTTCTGTGCGAAGTCAATCAGCTCTGACAGCTTCATCACCTTGCTGCCGTCAAGGGCCATCTTCCGGTTATGGTCAACGATACCGTAGCCACGGACATCACCATTGCGGTCTTTCTGAAAATGAATGTCTATGCCGAATTTGGTTTTGAGTATATCAAGCAGATCCGACAGGTGCCGCTGTTCTTCCTGCGATAGTGTCTTGCCGTTCGCCCCCTTGATTTTACGGATGTCGGGGTTGACTTTACGGCGCACAAATTTTTTCTTCTGACCTTTGTGACCCTTGACATTTTCGACATTTTGAACTTTTCCATCCGCAATTTCAGCCTTGCATTTCCTGATAATCGCCCGGAGTTGTTTAGCGCGTTCTTTCCGGGTATCGTTTTCTTGCGAAATATGCCTCCTTATCTCAGACAACGAGATTGTCGTGGCCAAGACTCCTCCGCGAAACAGAACATACACATCATCTACTCGCTCAAATTTATATCCATGAGAGCGGATCATATTGGCAAACTGGCCCTCGGTGAGATAGCCGTAAGAGAACATACGCTGAATGTCACGGTTGATGTCCGATGAAAGAATACGATTTGCGGCAGCATTGAGTCGTGCGTAGTCGTGATGGTCTGGTATCGGGAAGCCGTTGGACTGTATGCGCGTGGAAAGGATGTGCACATGATTGTTGTCGGTATCGTGGTGGTAGTACACGAAATACGGCTGTCTGCCATATCCGGCTTCCGCCATGAGCTGACGGGCAAAGTCTGTCAGCTCGTCAGCCGACATCACCTGCCCCTTTACTGAGGCGGTGATATGGAACTGAAAGCGCGTGGTCTTGGTGTTGCCGTATGTCCTCGACCGCTCCTTGAGATATTTCTCAATCTCTCCAGCGCAGTCGAAACCGGCTTCATGCAACAGCTCCACCTTATGACGCATGGCCGCATCGACATTCTCCATAGCCATGAGCCGGGCGACGCCCTCGGCAACCTTGCGTTCATTATATCCGGCACCGGGAAAGCCACCACCGGCTACCATGCCAAGTTTCTTGACTATCATAACCGCTCCTTGATTTGGTTCAGATGCTCCCAAATGGCGGATAGCTCATTTCGGAAGAATACAAATGGTTGGATATCCGAGGCGGACAATCCGTAGGGCGACACCTTCATGCGCTCGTTAATCTGACGGGCGGTCTGATTGACATTCGTGCCGATTTTCTTCAACTGACGCAGAATAGCGGTCAGCAACGCTGTGATTTCGGAGGTGGCAGGCGAAGGTGTAACCTCTCTCTCATATTGCAGAGTGGCACAGCGGATACAGGCACTGATGTTACCGTTGAAATGGCTGTCGGCTTTGGCGCGGATTGCTTTGGCGGTCGCTTCATCCACGCGAAGCCGTATTATGATGTTCTTATTATTTGATGACATGATGTTACTATGCTTTGATGCTCTGATACTTTAAAGTTATGATGATATTATGCTTGGATATTATGATTTCATAAAGACTATATGTCTTGATGATTGCATATCTTGATTTCATGGTCACATGACATTTTCATCTATATAAAAGACTGCGAGTTTCGAGCGGGATTGGCCCAACTCTGCGAGGTGGCAGGATTGCCGTTGTGGGAACAATCGGCATATCTTGCACAGCAAGGTTTATACACCAATGAAGTCTGACAAACTCGTTCTTTCCTCTCTTGAATAACCTCGTGAAAAATGTCAAAGTGTCGAAAATGTCAAGGGTCACATGACATTTTAGTGTAGCGTCCGTGTTCCTCTTTTCTGAAAAGAACTGAGTTTTTAAGAAACCGTTTTATCGTGGACTCAGACATTCCGAGTGACCGTCCAATGTCAATGGCATCCGAGGTCCGGAAGTCGTAAGGCAAAGCGTCGAGGAGATCGGACTGTCTTTTGTCAAGATTGCCGGATAAGGATACGCGGATAACACGGTTTTCCATTTCGCGGAAGTATTCAACCAACCCGATAGCCGCCTCCGCGCTTCCGGCATCTATCATTGTTGCCAATTCTCCGGTGCAGATATTCTTCATTATCCGGATTATCAGGCAGAATCGTATGAGATAGATTTCGAGTTTCCCGCACACGGCTTTCTCTGCTTCCGACTCGGTAGCGGAGTATATCGCATTGTTAACGTTCTCTTTCCACTGGCACAGTTTTCTATGGGCTTCAAGGGAGAAAGTCAATTCAGTTGGCTGTTCTTTTCCCTTGAAGTCAAAAGTAACGACTTTGCGGATTATATGGTCCCATTGCTCCATGATTCCATCCGGCATACGCTCAGTGCCCCACGTCGGCATATCTGTAATGTCGGGATATACTTTCAGGAAACGCGAGGAAAAGCCGTTGACAACACGCTCACCACCGAACTGCTTTGCAAGCCGTCCCGGTTGGGTACTTCCGATGATAGAGCAATAGGGGTTCGGTAGGAAGATGTGTTCATCGGATGATTTTCGGATGTACTTGAATGGAGTGCCACTGAACGCACTTAGGAAATAGCTTTCATCCGAACTGTTATAGCGGTTGAAGTTGGCGAACAGGCTTTCAAGTTCATCGCTGTAAAGGATTACGCCTTGCGGATTGTCGCGCATGGCACCGATCAACGCTTCGATTGTCGCATCAACAACCACATGACACCTGCGCCTCGGTCGCTCCATTTCCTTCGGCAAAGAAAGTGCAACGCGCTCTTTCTGAGATTTGGACTCCCATTGCTTGTATGCCTTAAGTTGGGCGCAATATTCCTTGTCATATTCATGGTCGAGGTTTAGCAGAGGCGAAAGGGCGAGCCTTAGCGGTGGTGTCTTGCCACAACTCGGATAACCGACAAGAGCCACATACATAATAGGTCGCTCAACCCATGTTGCCGAAAAACGTACCGTCCAACGGTTTCCCATAGCCGCCGCAAATGTTGTGAACATGGACGCGGCTATGAAATTGACGTTGAAATGTTCATACTCAACCAATGCTTCCACGATATTGCGAATAGCCGAAGGAAATATGCTTAGAGGGAAAGAGGGCACTTCTTTTTGCGGTTTGCTTTGAGGGATAATAGGATCATCCTCATGCAACTCACAAGCCGGACGCAGTGGCATCCGTCTATATCTTGCTGAATTATTATAATTCATTTTGTATGGTATTGTTGATGTATCAGCAGTTTGGAGTATCCCACTGAAAGAGGTGGGATAACTCCGACTTTGTGCTGATAGGGTAGATTAGGTTATCTCTTTCTTGGCATCGGCTTTTGAGATGCAAGTTGCAGGGCGAGATCAACGTCAATGACAATTTTCCTGCCAACCTGTGTGATGGCTTTGTCTATACGTCCGCTTTTCTTTATGCGGATGGCCGTAGGTTTACTGCATGAGAATATCTCACATATTCCGGCGATACCATAGACATAGTGCTTGGTTGCGGTAGGTTCATTTACCGGAGATTGGTTTGTGTTTGTGTCGGCAGATTGTCGTGAGAGGAACAACAGCTCTTCCCCCGTCATCTGCCACACAGGTTTTGAGAGTAATGTCTGTAACTCCATGTGTGTGTAAAATGTTATTGGGGTGATAGGGCGGTAAAGGCAACGTGTTACACTAAAGACAATGTAGGGCGATAAAGGCAATCGGGAGTATGGCCATACTCTATGATGTCATGGATTGACACCGCAAAATTAAGTATGGGTTCACGAATTAAAAGAAATTCCGAACACTTTTCTTCGTTTTACCATGTGATTTTAGGATTGACTAAGTTTGATGTAAAATTGCCACGTCTGAATTTCAGCCACTTACACAAATGGGATACTTCCATAAGGACAAATATGGCATGGTTATCTCATTCTCTCGAATGGAACATCAGGACAGATTGATAAAATATGGATAGGGCCGACAATATACAGGACGCATAACCACAATGATTGTCCGATTAATTTAATGAACATAAAAGAAACCGTGTTCCTCATGCTTGATTCTTTATGATACCAATGGTTTTGTATGTGGCTCAGTTTGCACCCAATATTGTATGTGTTTTTGTATGTGGTAAAAATTAAAATCGCTGTAACTTTGTAAGCTACAGCGATTTAACTTGATTTATTTGCGGAGAGAGAGGGATTCGAACCCCCGGTACAGTTGCCCGTACACCGCATTTCGAGTGCGGCCCGATCGACCACTCCGGCATCTCTCCAATGACGGTCCCCGAAAAATCTGCGTTTCGGGACTGCAAATATAGACAAAAAAATCATTATCGCGCATTTTTCGAAGAAAAAAATGCAAAATGCCGGGTCGGGCGGCCGAAACCCGAGTTCGTCGACCGCAAAGAGAGTCGCGGTAAAAGAGGGTGCGAGAGGTTCGGAAGCGCGATTCGGGGCAGAAACAGTGCGGCCGGCGGAATGCGTTGCCGGGCGGCGCTGCCGGCTGCGAAAGTGCCGGACGCGGCAGAAGTCGGAGCGTTTGGCAGCGCACGGGAAATGGTGCGCGAAACTGAAAAATTGGCGGATTCAACAAAAAATGCTACCTTTGTAAATGGGAGGAAGGGCGAATGCGGGAAGCATGTGCGGAGGTCCGGACGGCGAAGCCGCCGCTACGGTCGACGGGAAGTACCCGACAGCCGGCTCCGCGAAGGCAACCTGCTGGCCGCGAACTCCTCCGGAACGAACCTGTGCCGTCCGACCCGGCAACATACTAAAAGCGGTATGATTTTCGTTCGGACGAAAAGGAACAGCGCAAAAACCATGTGCGTTATGAAAAAGCGTGGATACATCTTCGGTGCGGTCGCCCTGGCCATGACGTCGGCAGGGTGCTCATCGTCTTATTTCGCATCGGCCGGTTACGGCAACGACGATCTTTATGCGGTACACGACAAGGCGGCGATCGCCCGCCGGCAGCAGGCCCAGGCCGAAGCTCGGAAAGCCGAGGCCGAAGCCCGCAAGGCGGAGTGGGAGACGCGTCTGGCCGAGGCGGAAGCCAACGCCGTGCAGCGGCGCTACTACGATGCGACGTCTGCTGAAAATCCCTACGAGGAGGTGCTGGCCGACACCTACGAAAGCGCCTACGCCCGGCGTCTGCGGGGCTTCGAGTCGCCGACCTACCGCATGCCGTCGAGCTACTACGATTTCCGCTACGGCAATTCGTTCAACTATGTGTCGGCCTACGACCCGGCATTCTACAACGTGATGGTCATGGGCGACCAGGTGTGGGTCGAACCCAAATACATCACCGCCATGTTCGGCAGCTGGGGCCGCCCCTCGATCTACGTCGATCCGTGGTACTACGGCTGGAACTACCGGCCCTACCATGGCTGGGGATTCTCGTTCGGCAGCTGGGGCTGGAGCTTCGGATGGCATGATCCGTGGTACTATCCCGGCTGGAACTGGGGTTGGGGCTACCCCGGATGGGGCTATCCCGGACCTCCCCATTGGGGCGGCTGGCACCGTCCCCACCGACCCTATGCCTCGAACATCGTGCATCGGGCCGATCCCAATACTTCGCCGTCGGGCGGACGTTACTACCGCGGCGACCGGCGGCCGGGCGGCTACTCTTCCGGACAGGGCGGATCCTACAACCGCGGCAGCAACCGCAACGGCGATTTCGGCGTGCGCAATTCGTCGGGCGGCAGCCGGCGCCCCTACGGAACCGTGACTTCCCCGTCGCGCGGCAACCGCAACAACGGTTCGGGCAGCTACGACCGCAACAACCGTGGCGGCAACAACTACGACCGCGGAGGTTCGAACAACAACGGTTCCTACAACCGCGGCAGCAATTCGAACTGGGGCAGTTCGTCGAACAACAGCTCGGGCAGCTACAACCGGGGCGGCAGTTCGGGCGGATCGTACAACCGTGGCGGAAGCTCGGGCGGCGGTTCGCGCAATGCCGGAGGACGTTAAACGCAACACAGCATCATGAAACGCATCATTCTGACGATAGGGGCCGCACTGGCGATAGCCGGTGCCATGGCACAGACGAGTTTCGACCGCGATATGGGCGGTCTGCTGATGGACCGCGACGTGATGACGCCGGCCGATCTCTTCTCGCTTTCGCAAACGCAGTTCAACTTCGGCACGGCTCGGGCCATGGCCATGGCGGGGGCTTTCACCTCGCTGGGCGCCGACGCCTCGTCGCTGGCGATCAATCCTGCCGGTCTGGGTATGTACCGCCGCAACGAGTTGACTTTCACTCCCATGATCACCGTAGGCCGCAGTACGACGCCCGGCGCGGCGGCTTACGGCAAGAACTCCAACAGCCGTTTTGCGTTTTCGAACTTCAGCGTGGCGGTCAATCTTGTCAACAAGCCGCGGGGCATGGTCTCGCTGACGATGGGCTTCGGCTACAACCGCATCGCCGATTTCAACTACAATTATGGTTACCGGCGCGACGGACAGGCCGGTACGGTGGCCGACGTCTTTGCGCGGCAGCTGGCGTGGAACGGCTTTACGCGCAACAGTTTCTACGACAACAAAGGCGAGTGGAACCTCTATGACATCGATCCCGAGTTCTGGAACGCCGCCCTGGCTTATCGGGCCTACATGATCGACGATCCGAACCGCAACGGCGACTGGTCGCCCACGTGGATCGGGAACGGCGCCGACATCGGCCACTTCACCGAGGTCAAGAGCCGCGGCGCGGCAGGCGAGTATACGCTGGCGTTCGGCGCCAACATCGAGAACAAGTTCTATTTCGGTCTCTCGCTCGGCATCCAGGACATCCATCAGAAACTCTACATCGACTACGGCGAGGAGTACCGCTACGCCGATCCGAGCGAGACCCATCCTTACGGTGTCGATCCCTCGCTCGACTACCAGCTGCTCTACGCGCGGCTCAACCAGGCGGCGATCACGCGCGGCGTGGGATTCAACTTCAAGATCGGCGCCGTGTGGCGTCCGACGGCGGGACTGCGCATCGGTGCGGCGTTCCATACGCCGACGGTCTATTCGCTCGACCGCGAGTATCAGAGTTCGGCCGCCGGCATGGCGTTCGCCAACCGCAACACCGATCCCGATGTGCGGCCCGACGACCGGGGCTACATCTCTTCGGGCACGGACGGCATGACGTCGCCGCTGCTGGTGGAGAAACAGCCCGACGGCTGGAACTTCACTTCGCCCGCCCGGGCGCTGTTCGGCGTGTCGTATACGTTCGGTGAGCGCGCCATCGTCTCGGCGGACTACGAGCGCGACTGGTACAACGGCATCCGCCTGCATGGCAACCCGCTGGGTTCCAACTACAAGTCGACGTGCAACGATACGTTCCGCAACCGTTTCAAGGGTTCGAATACCGTGCGCGTGGGCGCCGAATGGAAGGTGTCGCCGGCGCTGGCCCTGCGTGCAGGATGGGGTTACAGCGGCTCGATGCTCCGCGACGACAACACGGTGCTTTCGCAGCCCGCTGTCAAGAAGACGGTGTATTATGGTGCCGGCGTGGGCTTCGCCCTGTCGCGCTACTGCTCGCTCGATCTGGCCTATCAGTATATGAACCACACCACGACCGACTACTATCTTTTTTATGTATCCGAGAAGTTCGAGCAGCCGGACGGCAGCGTCGAAACCAAGTTTTCGGAGAGCTCGGTCTACAGCACCAAGTTCGCGCGGCACAACGTGGCGCTCACGGTTGTTTTCCGCTTCTGACCCGCGCTTCGGTGATGTTGCAGGCATAATATGCGCCCGGCCATTCGGCCGGGCGCATCGTTTTTTGTCCGGTGTGCGTGCAGGGTTGACTGCGGATGGTTGCCCGGGCAGGGTGCCGTGCTTTCCCTCGCTGCATCGTGCGGAGTCGGTGTAAGAGACCGGGTGAGGATGGCAGACCGGTGCGAAGCCGGCCTGGAATATGAATAAACGCGGGCGGCGGCAGGGGAGTGCGGGCGAGCATGCCGCATGGGCGCATGAAAAAACCGCCCGGCTGCTGCGGGCGGTTCGGAGGGTGCAACGGGCGTCGGTACGGTGACGGGCGGTTGCCGGCGGGCCGGGCCGATGCGTGCGCATTACATTTGCTCGACCGGCTGGCGGCGGGTGCGGGAAGCGCCGCCCTTTTTCTTTTCTCTTTCGGCGGAATACTCGCACCATTCGAGGTTGCTCTCGGGTGTGGCGCGGCGGATTTCGCGGCTGCGCTCCTTGCTCAGTTTGCGGTCGGCGCTGCGCACCGACGCTTCGGTGCGGGAGGTGCCCTGCGGCCGGAGCTGCGTCAGTCCGTCGGTCTCGGCGACCTGACGGCCGGGGTCTTCGACATAGAGCCACTCTTCGTCGAGACCCGGGCTGCGTCCTTCGTTCCAGGGGCCGCGCGCTTCGTCGCCCATCGAGTGGTTCGAATAGATGTTGCTGTAGCGGGGATCGCTCTGGAGCACGCCCGGCGGGAAGTTGGGACGGATGGTGTCGAGCGCCGCTTCGAACTGCTGGAAGTGCGCCACCTCGCGCGTGAGCAGGAAGTTGAGCGTGGCCAGCACGTCCTTGTCGTCGGTGAACTGCATGAGGTATTCGTAGACGATCTTGGCGCGCGACTCGGCGGCGATGTTCGATCGCAGGTCGACCGTCAGATCGCCGTTGGCGTTGACGTAGGAGCCCTGCCAGGGTGCGCCGTTGCTGTCGGTCAGGCAGGGTCCGCCGCCCGTTACCGTGCCGAACTGGGGGTTGACCGAGAAGGCCGTGTGGATGAAGTCGTCTTTCGAAAAGGTCTTTTCGCCGAATACGTCGTTCTGCTCGGCGGCATCCTTCAGGTTGCCGTTGACGCCCGCCAGGAGCATCTGGATCGTGGCGCCGACGATCTCCAGATGGCCCAGCTCCTCGGTGGCGATGTCCATCAGCAGATCGTACTTGTCGGGATAGGGGTTGTGGCAGGCGAAGGCCTGCACGAAATACTGCATGGCAGCTTTCAGCTCGCCGTTGCCGCCGCCGAACTGCTCGAGCAGCAGGCGTGCGAAGCGGGGATCGGGTTTCGAGACCCGCGCCTTGAACTGGAGTTCCTTGGAGTGGTAGAACATAGGCTTGTCTTTTTTCGTTTTCGAAATGGTTGGCGCCTGCGGTCCTGTCGTCGGGGCCCGGGGTTTCCGGTCCGGAACCGTGTTCCGAAAGGACTGCGGCGTGTTCCGTCAAGTGCAAAAGCATTGCCAAAAAAGACGCGCCGAGGCCCGGCGCTTGCTTTCTGTTTCCTATCTTCCGGCTTGTCTGCCGACCAAGGTTCGTCTGCGGCCATAAAAAAGCGCCCGACACAATGTCGGACGCCTTTTTTGCGGTCCCGATCCGCGCCGTGCGGACCGGAAAGGGCCTATTCCACGGGATTTCCCCACTTGTTGGCCTCCTTCTGACCGGGCTGTGCCCACAGGTAGAGGTTGTAGAGCGGGATGATCAGGAACCAGCCGCTCTTGCCGATGTCGTGCATGCGGCGGGCGCCGATGCCCAGCAGCGGGCACAGCATGGCCAGCTGGAAGAGCGACGACAGGATCGTGAAGCCCAGCAAGGCGGCCAACAAGATGTCGACGATCGACAGGACGACGTTGATGATGATGTAGATCACCAGGAACATCCAGAAGTCCATCATCTTCGTGCGCCCCTTGAAGTCGAAGTACTGACCCTTAACGGCGTTGACGAACACGTTGAATGCGGTCTTTAACCAGTTCATAGTGTAAAAAGTTTGAATTGCATGAATGCCTACTCTCTTGGGGATTTTCGGCTTCCTCCGGTTTTTCGCGTCCGATGTCGGAGGCAGCCGTCCGAAGGAACAGAGGACGTGGATCATGCTTATTGCGAAGTAGGTACGACCAAGCACCCTGCAAACATAAGCACAACCCACGCCATGCGGCGAGGGCATTCGCAGTGCCTATTGTTCGTTTGCTGTAAATTGGTCGTTTCACTTCGCAAAACAATAGCCCAAATGCCATCGACTGGCACCGACTCTGCGGCGGTGCCGGGGCAAAGATACGAATAAGCCGAGCACAATGCCAAATTTATTTGAGCATTGTCGAGGCGAGAGTATCTAAGACGGAGCCAAAGATACGAATAAGCCGGGCACAATGCCAAATTTATTTGAGCATTGTCGAGGCGAGAGTATCTAAGACGGAGTCAAAGACTGACGAATAAGCCGGGCACAATGCCAAATTTATTTAAGTATTTTGCCGGGCGGAAGTATCTTGGGCGCAGCCAAAGTCGAATAAGCCGAATTTGTTCGGATTTTGTTGAGGCGAAGCATCCCTGATGCGGCCGAAGATGATGAAAAAAATTGCGCATGCGGCGGTAGCAGTCGGAATTGCGGGCGCCGGGCGCGGTCTGCCGGCTGCGGCGGGCCGTTTCTGCGGGCGGGTTGCCGGGCCGGAGGTCGGGGTGTCCGGCATTTTCGGGGTCCCGGAGCATATAATTGCCGTTTCGTTTCCGTTTGTTCGGCGTTTTTTCTAATTTTGCGGCACGAAAGAAGCTAAAAACGCAAATCAGCATTATGGCAAAGGAACTCAAAGAGCTGACCAAGTCCGACGACAACTACTCGCAGTGGTACAACGACCTGGTCGTCAAGGCGGGACTGGCCGAGAATTCGGCCGTGCGCGGATGTATGGTCATCAAACCCTACGGCTATGCCATCTGGGAGAAGATGCACGACGCTTTGGACAAGATGTTCAAGGATACGGGACATCAGAACGCCTACTTCCCGCTCTTCATCCCCAAGTCGTTCTTTTCCAAGGAGGCGCACCACGTCGAGGGCTTCGCCAAGGAGTGCGCCGTGGTGACCCACTACCGGCTGAAGAACGATCCCGAAGGCAAGGGCGTGGTGGTCGACCCCGACGCCAAGCTGGAAGAAGAGTTGATCGTGCGTCCGACGTCGGAGACGATCATCTGGAATACGTATAAGAACTGGATCCAGTCCTACCGCGATCTGCCCATCCTGTGCAACCAGTGGGCCAATGTCGTGCGCTGGGAGATGCGTACGCGTCTGTTCCTGCGTACGGCCGAGTTCCTCTGGCAGGAGGGCCACACGGCGCACGCCACGCGCGAGGAGGCCGTCGAGGAGGCTACGAAGATGATCCACGTTTATCGGAAGTTCGCCGAGGAGTGGATGGCCGTGCCGGTGGTGGTGGGCCACAAGTCGCCCAACGAGCGCTTCGCCGGCGCCGAGGATACCCTCACCATCGAGGCGCTGATGCAGGACGGCAAGGCCCTCCAGAGCGGCACGTCGCACTTCCTGGGGCAGAACTTCGCCAAGGCGTTCGATGTGCAGTATGTCAACAAGGAGGGCAAGCTGGAATATGTGTGGGCCACGTCGTGGGGTGTTTCGACCCGTCTGATGGGTGCTCTCATCATGGCCCATTCCGACAACAACGGCCTGGTGCTGCCGCCGAAGCTGGCACCCATCCAGGTGGTGATGGTGCCGATATACAAGACGGCGGAGCAGCTGGCGGAAATCGTTGCCCGCTTCGGGACGATCGCCGCCGAACTGCGTGCCAAGGGCATCAGCGTGAAGATCGACGACCGCGACAATGTGCGTCCGGGCTTCAAGTTCGCCGAATACGAACTCAAGGGCGTGCCCGTGCGTCTGGCCATGGGCGGCCGCGATATGGAGAACGGCACGGTGGAGCTCGTGCGCCGCGATACGCTCGAAAAGGAGACCCTTCCGCAGGAGGGGCTGGCCCGGCATATCGAGGGGCTGATGACCGCCATCCAGGAGAATATCTTCAAGAAGGCGCTCGACTACCGCAACTCGATGATTACGCGTGTCGATACGTGGGACGAGTTCAAGCGCGTGCTCGACGAGAAGGGCGGTTTCATTTCGGCCCACTGGGACGGCACGGTCGAGACCGAAGTGGCCATCAAGGAGGCTACCAAGGCCACGATCCGCTGCATTCCGGTCGACGCCGAGGACGAAGAGGGCACCTGCGTCTTCTCCGGCAAGCCGTCGCATCGCCGCGTGCTGTTCGCCCGCAGCTATTAGTTCGGGGCCGGCCGCCGTTCCGGCACGTTCAGAACCGGCCGCGGCCGCAACGCATGCGGGAACGACTGCTCGTCAAATACATTCGTGAACGGTTGTTACAGCAACACATTCGGGAACAACTGCTGGAACAATTCGTTCGGGAACAACTGCGGCAGCAACACGTTCGGGAACGATTGCCCCGGCGGCGCGTCCGGGCACAGATGCAATGATGACGCATGCGGGAACGGCGGCGGCAACATGTCCGGACCGGATGCTCCCGATCGATTTTCCAACCCGGGATACGGCGGAAACCGTATCCCGGGTTGGGTATTTTCTTCTTTCGGAAAACCTTACATCATTTCGACCATGCACAACAAGGCGGATAACCGTAAGCGCAGCATCTACCGAGTGACTTTCGCAGGTTTCATTGTCAATCTTGTACTGTCGCTGCTGAAACTCGCCGCCGGAATCGTCGGACGAAGCGGGGCGATGGTGGCCGATGCCGTCCATTCGTTCTCCGACCTGGCGACCGACGTGGTGGTGATCGCCTTTGCGCGGATCTCCGCCAAACCGCGGGACGAGGGCCACGACTACGGCCATGGCAAGTATGAGACTTTGGCTGCGATCCTTATCGGCCTTGCATTGGGGGCTGTCGGGGCCGGTATTCTGGCCAACGGCGTGCAGAATATCCGCTCGGTAATTGCGGGCGGTGAGTTGCCGCGTCCGGGGAGCGTGGCCCTCGCGGCCGCTGTGGTGTCGATCGTCGTCAAGGAGATTCTTTACCGCTATACGGTCCGTGCAGGGCGTGCGGTCGGCAGCCCGAGTCTGGTGGCCAACGCCTGGCACCACCGAAGCGACGCACTCTCGTCGGCCGGCACGCTGGCCGGTATTGCCTGCGCCTATTTTCTGGGGCCGGGCTGGCGCATCGCCGACCCGATTGCGGCGCTGGTCGTGGCAGTGTTCATCTTCAAGGTCGCTTTCGATCTGGTCCGTACGGGGCTGGACGAACTGCTGGAACGGTCGCTTCCGGCCGACGTGGAAGCGGAGATTCTGCATATCGTCACGGCCGATTCCGCCGTGTGCGAACCGCACAACCTGCGCACCCGCCGCATCGGCGCCTCGATTGCGGTCGAAATCCATGTCCGGGTGGCGGGAACGATGACCGTGGCCCGATCCCACCTCCTCACGGTCGACATTGAGCGTCGCCTGCGCGACCGTTTCGGCGAGGGGACGATGATCGCCATCCATGTCGAGCCGCTGAAGTGAGGGCGAGGGAGCTGTTCGGTGCTTGTGCGGGTCTCTGAATGCACGCCGCAAAGCGAATCGGGCGGCTTCGGAGTGCGCCGCTCCGGCATGGTAATTGCAGGTTTCGGCCAAGGAAAAGAGCCCGGACGGAGTAGAAGCGATTTGGTTTTTTCGGAAAAATTACTTACCTTGCCAACGCCAGGCCGCTCCGGAAAACCGATTCCGGGGCCATGGCATTGTCTTCGAACACCCAAAACGAATTGCCTATCGGATAAGAATTCTACTCTGAGACCAATTTAGGAGAAGAGTATGAACGTGCAATCAATGAGCGACAGGGCGCTGCTCGACCGCTATTTTTCGGGAGATCGGAAAGCCGTTTCGCAACTTATCGAACGCCACAGCCGCCGCGTGCGCGACTACATCCGCATGATGGTGAAAGACAGCGATGTGGCCGAAGACATTTTCCAGGATACATTCATCAAGGCCGTGCGTGTGATCGACGAGGGCCGCTATACCGACAACGGGAAGTTTCTCTCGTGGGTGCTGCGTATTGCCCACAATCAGGTGATCGACTACTTCCGTGCACAGCGTCAGAACAAGACCGTCACCGAAGCCGAAGCGGGCTACGATGTGCTCGGAACGCTGCGGTTCGCGGAGAAAACGGTCGAAGACCGCATGGTGGCGCACCAGATCGAGTGCGACGTGCGCGCACTTATCGAACTGCTGCCCGCCGAGCAGCGCGAAGTGGTGCTTATGCGCTACTTCTCGTGTCTGAGTTTCAAGGAGATAGCCGATAAGACCGGCGTGAGCATCAACACAGCGTTGGGCCGCATGCGTTACGCACTGATCAATCTGCGGCGCATGATCAAGGAAAAAAATCTGGTTTTGTGCTGATTGCCGCACAATATTCGCCGGATCGAAGCGTTATTCGTATAACATAAATGATTGCCTATGGAGGATATCGACAACAAGGAAGTTTCCGACACAGCCATCTCCGAGGACGACGAACTGATGTTGAAAGAGGTGATCCAGGACGATGCGGATCTCTATTATCTGCATCACTACCTTTCGGAAGTTCTGCAGCCGGGAGATAATTTTTAAGGGTTAATTTTTGATGTGGAAAGGAGCCGGACCGCCGGTTCCTTTCATCTTTTCCGGCGGCGGTCCGATGTCGCCTGGGGCCTTTCCGTGTCTTTTACTCGGGACTTCTGCGTTGCAGCGATGTGCGGGCGGAGGTTTCGTCTCACGGGGCCATGCGGTCCGGAGCCTTGCCGGCATTTTGCTTTGCGGCCGGTTTGCATTGTCCACTCAGAATGACAGACGTTGTGTGATGACTCGGGAAATAGCGCTGTTTATTTTCCCGCCTGAACTTTTCCCTTTTAACTATTCATTCTTACCTTTGAAAAGGCAACTTCACACCCGGAGTGGTGCAGGCTACGGCTTGTACCAGCGTGGTTTGTAGATTCAGCAGTCCGCTGGCGGCGTAATGGCGCGGGAGGATTGATAAGGAATAGTTGTTTGCGGACGGTTGTTCGATCGCCGTTTTTTGTCGTTCTGCGGTTTTGTAATTCGCAGGCAATTATCGGTTTTGATAGTGGTATGGGAGTGTTCTCGTGCCGAAGCCGGCGGGGCGAGTTTTGCGAGCCTCCGCAGGGCGGGGCTTCGGCTCGCACGGCTGAAAACTGGTGTTTATCTCTGCAAGCCGCGGCCGCCCGAGCATCTTTTCTCTTTACCTACTCGCGTTGCCGCCAGTTGCTTATTCCAGTCTGCTGCGGAGTTTGCGAACAATGAATAGTTTGGTTCCAACGCGTTGTGCGGATCGCAGTTCTTCCCGTTTTGTCATTCTGAGGAGCAGAGCGACGAAGAATCTGTATGCTGACGATAAAGATGTTTGACTGCACTTCGTTTGTCGTTCACTTCTTTGCGAAGAGCCGCTGCAACCGTCATGTTGAACGCAGCGAAACATCTGTAACCTTGCCCAGAATAGATTCTTGACTGCACTTCGTTTGTCTTTCTCCTCCTTGCGAGGCATAGTCCGTCCGCGGCCTTTGGTTCGCAAGGGAAAAGATTCTTCGCTTCGCTCAGAATGACAAAGTAAGTCTGTCGGGGATTCGGACGCAGCCTGCGGGGCACGCCCGTCGACAGCCGGATGTTTGCGGGCCTGCGCCGGCCAAGGCTGCGGCCCGCACTGAAGAACCGCACGACGCATTGACATTCCTTGCAAAATCATTGTTCCGCACCCTCCGCCGCATTCCTTTGAGCGATTGCTCCTTGCGCCTGCTGCGGGCTACCGCATCGAGACGACGGGAGATTTGGTGTACAGCGGTATGGGCGGTTACGTCTACTCTGCGTCGCCTTTGCTTGCGGGTTCCCGCAGCGTCAGCTATTTGGGTTTCAGCGCGGGCAGCGTGGGCCCGCTGCACTTTGCGGGCCGGGCCTCGGCTCTTTCCGTGCGCTGCGTCCAAGCATCTGCGCCGAGGTTGTTTCCGCCCGTCTTGCGTAAAGACAAAACCGGGAGACTTCCTTGAAGGAGGTCTCCCGGTTATCGGATTGCCGGCGGTGTCAGCAGTCGCCCTTCACCAGACAGCGGTGCGAGTTGCGGAGCTGGAATGCCAGCGAAAGAGCTGCGATGCCGGCGAACAGCAGGCCGATGCCCACCCACACCAGTACGAATGCCGTGCCGAATACGAGCGGCTGGAAAAGCAGCCACAGAGCGCAGAGCAGCAGCAGTACGCCGCTGGCGATCGTCCAGCCCGAGCCGTCGATGCCCATCGCCCGCATGTCGCCGCCCAGGCCGATGGTGCTGAATCCGCGGAACAGCAGCCAGAAGCCCAAAACAAGAGGCAGCGTCGCAGCCGACAGCGCTACGTTGAAAACCAGAATAAGACCCAGAATGATCTGAATGATGCCGCCGGCCAGCATCCAGCCGCGGCCCGTCACGAAGTGGTCGTTCGAGGCCGAGAGCACCACTTCCAGAATGCCCGAGGCCAGGATCACCCAGCCGAAAACAACGGCCATTCCGGTGTAGCTCTGCGCCGGGTAAACAAACACGAGGATGCCGAGTGCCAGCAGTGCGATGCCGATCAGCAGCATCAGCCACCAGTAGCGTACGGCTTCTTTCGATCGTTCGATCAGTAAGGAGATGTTTTTCATGGCGTATGGTTTTGTCCGCTCCCTCCCCGGCAATTCGCGTGCCGGATTCTGCGTCCCGCTGTTCGGCCGCCGCTTATGTTTCTTGCAATTCCGGTGTCCGGTTCCTGCCGCGTGCGTTCCCGCTTCCCCCGTCCGGTCTTCGTTTCGCCCCCCCCCTAATAAAAAACGACCGGATATTTCCGGTCGTCGGTCATGGGTCGTGCGGATAAAGGGACTCGAACCCCCACGCCGTAAGGCATCAGATCCTAAGTCTGACGTGGCTACCAATTACACCATATCCGCGAATCGAAAAACCGGCCGGCATGCGGCGGACGAGGAGCGGGAGAACCCCGATTCCGGACTCCGGCGAACCTGAGCGGCGGTTTATCTTTGGCAAAGATAGGATAAAAAATGCAAATCGCACACCGGGAAGTGCGGAATCTCCGGTTTTTTATTTATTTTTGCACGTAGATAACATTGTGTCCGGAGCTCCTGACGGAGCGGCATTTCCGAAATCGGCCCCCGTTTTGCTGGGGTACGCCGGAAGAGGTGCCGTCCGATTGTCCGGCCGCCGCGTCCGTTCGTCCGGAGCGCGTCCGGGGGAGCGGTGCCGGGCAGGAAAGATGTTACGCCACAAGCAAAAAGTTGCCAACAGACCAGACCATGAAAGAGGACAGAATGGGATACGACCCCTCGGACTTCGAGGATGACGACTACCCGACGCAGGAGGCCGATTCGGCCAAGTCGATCCGCGGCTACCGCATCGTGATAATCATTCTCTCGGTGATCCTGGTAGCGCTTTCGGCGCTCTATTTCAGCATCCACCGCCAGCAGATGCTCGACAACCAGCTGTTGCAGGTCGAGCGCGACTCGATCCAGAGCGACCTGGGGCACCTGATGGACGATTTCGACAACCTCCGGATCACCAACGACACGATCTCGGCCAGTCTGACCTATGAGCGCGAGCGTGCCGATTCGCTGATGGCGCGCCTCAAGAAGGAGCGTTCGTGGAGTCTCGCCAAGATCAAGCAATACGAAAAGGAGGTCGGAACGCTTCGTTCGATCATGCTCGGCTACATCAAGCAGATCGATTCGCTCAACACGCTCAACAAGAAGCTCATCGAGGAGAATGTCTCTTTCCGCAAGGAGATCACCTCGGCGCAGTTGCGTGCCGACATGGCCGAAGAGAAGGCCGCCGAGCTGAACAACAAGGTGCGCGTGGGTTCGGTCATCCGCGCCCGCGACATCGTCATGGCGGGACTCAACGACAAGAGCAAGCCCGTGTCGCGCATCAAGAACGCCAAGCGTCTGCGCGTCGACTTCATCCTCTCGGCCAACGACCTGGCCACGCCGGGCAACAAGGCCATCTACGTGCGCATCACTTCGCCCGACGGTTATGTGCTGACCACCGACGCCACGCCTACGTTCGAATTCGAGGGCGAGCGCATTCCCTATTCGGCCATGCGCGAGGTGGACTACCAGAACCAGGACCTCGAGGTGGGCATCTACTTCAACAGTTCGGGCTTCACGGCCGGCACCTACCGCATCCAGCTCTACTGCGAGGGGCGTGCCATCGGCTCGGCCGAGGTATTCATGAAATAGCCGCCGGGAGATGGAGATCAGAAGCAGTTTCGACCATTTCAACATCAACGTTGCCGACCTCGACCGCAGCCTGGCTTTCTACGACCGGGCGCTGGGGTTGAAAGAGGTCGGCCGCAAGGAGGCTGCCGACGGCAGTTTCGTGCTGGTCTACCTGGGCGACGGAGCGTGCGGATTCCGCCTCGAGCTCACTTGGCTGCGCGACCATGCGGGGGCCTACGAGCTGGGCGAGAACGAAAGCCATCTTTGCATGCGTGTCGCCGGCGACTACGACGCCGTGCGGGCTTTCCACCGCGAAATGGGGTGCATCTGCTACGAGAACCACGACATGGGGCTCTACTTCATCGCCGATCCCGACGACTATTGGATCGAGATTCTGCCGGCGGAATAAGCTGACCGTCAATGCCCCACGGTTGTCTGCCCTCCTTCGGACGTCTCCCTTTGCGGAGGACCGCGAGGGGTGCGGCAGCATTTCTGAGGGTTGTTGAGCGGGCCGGCATGGTGCGAAGGTGACGGGTACGGCCGTCGGCATCTCCGCCGAAGTGCAGGTCGGTGGCATCAAGACCGGCGAACGCATTGCCGCATGTCCGGCCGGGACCGCATTATTTCCCTAAAACAATTTGGCGTACAGACGCCGGAAACAGCCCTTGCCGCCGGAGCGTGTGCACGAGGCGTTCGGATACGTTACAGAGATGAAAAACTATAAATCGGATAAGAAAGCCCCGGCTGCGCAGCAGCCGGGCGCCATGGACCAGGAGGTCGCCCGGGCCGTCGAGGTCTTGCGCCGGGGCGGAATCATCCTCTATCCTACCGACACGGTGTGGGGGCTGGGCTGCGACGCCACCGATCCCGAAGCCGTGGCCAAAATCTATCGGCTCAAACAAAGCGAGAACAAGAAATCGATGCTCGTGCTCTGCGCCTCGGCCGACATGGTCGTGCGTTATGTCGATCGGGCTCCGGGCATCGCGTTCGAAGTCATGGAGCTGGCCTCCAGGCCGTTGACGTTGATCTTGCCGGGTGCCGTCGGCGTCGCCGACAACCTCGTCCCCGACGAGGGTACGCTCGGCGTGCGGGTCCCCGACCACGAGTTCTGCCGCCGGCTGCTCCGCGCCCTGGGGCGGCCGCTGGTTTCGACGTCGGCCAACATTTCGGGCGAGTGCGCACCCGTCGGACTGCCGGAGGTCGCCCGCGAGATCGTCGACGGGGTCGATTTCGTAGTCAATCCCCGTTTCGAGGGCAAACCCACCCGCAAGGCTTCGTCGATCATCGCGTTCGGCGAGGGCGGCGAGGTGAAAATCATCCGCGAGTGATGGCGCGCACGCTTGTTACTCCGATCCAGAAGCGTTTTTCGGACATCGATCCTTTCGTGCACGTCAACAACGTGGCGCAGCAGAGCTATTTCGATGTCGGCAAGAGCGATTTCTACGAGCGGATACTGGGCCCCGGGGTGCTGACGGGCGATCTGCGTGTGGTGACGGTCTCGACGTCCACCTCTTTCATCGGGCAGGTGCGCATGCACGACGACGTGCGGGTGACTACCTGCTGCGAGCGGGTGGGCGACAAGAGCATGACGCTTTTCCAGCAGCTCGTCGTCGACGGCGAGGTCCGCACCGAGAGCCGTTCGGTGCTCGTTGCTTTCGATTTCGCCGCGCAGGAGAGCCGCCGCGTGCCCGATGCGTGGCGCGAGAAGCTGCTGGCGGAGTAGGGCGGTCCGCAATTCTCGGTTCGCAATTTTCAATTCACAATTTGTCGTTCGGGGATTCGCAATTTATGTTCGGAACCGTTGTCGCGGAAGCGCAGCAAAACTCCGTCGTTCCGGCGGATGTGGGCAGGCAATGGGGGCTGGCGGAAATCGGCGCCTTATTCTCGTCTGTCGGGTCGGGATCGAAAAAAACAATCATGGACAAAGGTAAACTGAAAGGGCATGCGGCCTTGTGGGTCGCCAACATTGTCTGGGGGCTGAACGCTCCCATCTGCAAGAGCGTGCTGGTCTCGGAGAGCAATCCGGGCGGTGTCGATCCCTTTGCGCTGAGCGCCTACCGGATGGCGGGCGCCTGTCTGCTTTTCTGGACCGCTTCGCTTCTCCTGCCGCGCGAACGGGTGTCGCGCCGCGATATGGCGGCCTTGTTTTTTGCTTCGGTGTTCGGCATCCAGCTCAACCAGATGCTTTTTTTGTGGGGTCTGTCGCTCACGTCGCCCATCGATTCGTCGATCATCGCCACGATCGTTCCCGTGCTCACGATGGTTCTGGCCACGGTTTTCCTGCGTGAGCCCATCACGTGGCTCAAGTCGGGCGGCGTGGCGCTCGGCTGCTTCGGCGCGTTGCTGCTGGTCGCTCTGAGCCGGCACGGGGGCGGGCAGGCGTCGAGCGTCATGGGCGATGCGCTCTGCATCGTCAGCGCCGTGAGCTATGCGGTCTATCTCACCGCATTCCGCGACACGATCGTGAAGTATTCGCCCGTCACCACCATGAAGTGGATGTTTCTTTTCGCCGCCGTGTCGGCCGCCGCGATCTATTACCGGCCGTTGGCCGGGGTCGACTACGGGGCCCTCGAACCGGCTACGTGGGGCGGCATCGGGTATGTGGTCGTATGTTCGACCTTCGTTTCCTACTTGATGGTGCCCGTAGGGCAGCGCTTCCTCCGCCCTACGGTGGTCTCGATGTACAACTATGTGCAGCCGGTCGTCGCCGTGGTCTTCACGGTCCTTGCCGGACTCGACACGTTCGGCCCGGCCAAAGGATTGGCCGCAGCCTGCGTCTTCGCGGGTGTGTGGCTGGTCACCAAATCCAGGTCGCGGGCGCAGATGGAGGCCGAGGGGCGGAGGTGAGATTCACAATTCACAATTCACAGTTCACAATTTACAATTCACGATTCACGATTCACGATTCGCAATGCTGCTTGTTATGGACCGGCTGCTGCGGAGCGTGTCCGCCGGGCCGCTCCGGACGGCCTGCAATCGTGAATTTGTGCTACTCTTCCATTTTCGGCGTGCTATTTGCAGGACTTTCCGTGTCATCAAATTTTGAACGACTATGAAAGAGTACACCAAAAAGGAGAGCACTGCTTCTTCGCACAGCGGGAAGTCCACGACTGCCGCCAGTCATCGCTCGAAGGCCGCTGAGGCCAAGTCTACCTCCAAGCCGGCAACGGGCCGAACCACCGCACGCACGACTTCGAAAAGCACGTCGTCGCGCGGCGCTTCGTCTTCCCGCAGCACGAAGTAGACGCGCCGAATGCAAGAAGCCTGCATCCTCGACGGATGCAGGCTTCTTTTGTGTCCCGGCCCCTCGGGCCGCGGCTTTCGTATTGCGGCCGGTGCGGTCAGCGCTGCGCTTTGTAGGCTTCGAGACCGCTTTTCAGAAATTGTACGAAACCCGCGATGTCGAGATCGTAGCCGCGCGGCGGCACCAGCTCTTGGCCGTCGCGGCCCTGCAATATGTAATAGGGCTGTGCGTTGACGCCGTAGTTCTTGCGGGCGTAGTAGGAATTGATCTTGCCCAGGCTCTTGAGTACCTTGCCCGAGTCGGTGGTGACCCATTCGCTTTCGGGCAGCTGCTTCTTGTCGTCGGAGTAGAGAGCGCAGATTACGTAGTCGTTCCGGAGAATGGCGAGCACCTCGGGGTCGGACCATACGCGCGACTCCATTTCGCGGCAGTTGACGCAGCCGTGGCCCGTGAAGTCGATGAAGAGGGGCTTGCCGACCTGTGCGGCGTAGGCCTCGGCCTCCTGCAGGTCGAAGAAGCCCTCCAATCCGTGGGGCAGGTGGAGGAAGTCGGCATGCTTGCGGGTCGTCGGCGCGGCCGCTGCATGAGCGCCGCCCGGTGTCAGCACGAAATCCTGCGAGGTGAGCGGCGGCAGGTAGCCCGATAGTCCTTTCAGCGGGGCGCCCCACATGCCGGGGATTATGTAGACCACGAACGTGAAGACGGCGATCGAGAGCGCCAGCCGTCCTACGCCCAATGCGGGTGTGTCGTTGTCGTGGGCGAAGCGGAGCTTGCCCAGCAGGTAGAGCCCCAGGAGCGAGAAGACCACGATCCATACGGCCAGGTAGATCTCGCGGTCGAGCAGGCCCCAGTGGTAGGTCTGGTCGGCGACCGAGAGGAACTTGAAGCCCAGCGCCACCTCGATGAATCCGATGACGATCTTCACCGAGTTGAGCCAGCCGCCGCTCTTGGGCAGCTTTTTCAGAATCGAGGGGAAGAGCGCGAAGAGCGTGAAGGGCAGGGCGAAGGCTGCCGAGAAAGCCAGCATGGTGATGATCGGGCCCCAGAACTCGCCCTGGGTCGACTTGATGAGTACCGAACCGACGATGGGACCCGTGCACGAGAACGACACCAGCACCAGCGTGAGCGCCAGGAAGAAGATGCCGCCCAGCCCCTTGGTGTCGGCCTTGGCGTCGGCCTTGTTGACCATCCACGAGGGCATGGTGATCTCGAACGCGCCGAAGAACGACGCGGCGAAGACCATGAAGACGATGAAGAAGATCACGTTGGGCAGCCAGTGCGTGGCCAGCCAGTTGAAGATGTCGGCCGTCACGGCTTCGCCGCCCACTGCGCGGGTGATGAGGATGATGGCTGCGATGGGCAGCGTGTAGAGCGCCACGATGAAGAACCCGTAGAGCGCTGCGCGCAGACGTCCCATGGCCGGGCCGCCCTCGCCCTTGAGGAAGTAGGAGACGGTCATCGGCACCATGGGGAAGACGCAGGGTGTCAGCAGCGCGCCGAATCCCCACAGGATCGCTTCGATGATCAGCATCCAAAGGCCCGGGCTGCTGCCGGCGGTGTCTTTGGCCGGAGCGGAGGTGTCGGCGGCCGGTTCGGTCGTGTCGTCCTCTCCGTCGGTGACGGCGGCGGTGCCTGCTGCGGGCGCAGGGTCGGCCGGAATGCGGATCGTCAGCTGCAGGTCGTCGGGCGGCGTGCAGCTGCGGTCGTCGCAGAGCATCCATTCGAGCGTTGCGCCGACGCTGCCCTGCGCTCCGGTCAGACGCACGTCCTGTGCGAACGAAGCCGAGCCTTCGAAGGTGCCGATCTCCATGTCGAACATCTCGTCGTGGTAGCGGTGGGGGGCGGTGAGCATCTGCACGCCTCCTTCCAGGGTCACGCCCTCGCCGGGCGTGAAGACGATCGTTGTGGCGTTGGGTCCGTCGGTCACGTAGGGTCCCATGTCGTACATGTGGTAACGATCCGGGATCGAGGCTTCGAGGAGAATGCGGTAGAGCCCTTCGCCGCGGGGTTCCACGCGGTGGGTCCATGTTGCGGTCTGGGCCGTTGCCGTCGCTGCGACGAGCAGGGCCGTCAGCATGGTCAGAATATTTCGCATGACAGGTAGATTTGTTTGCTGGGACAAAGATACGAATAAGCCGAGCGGAATGCCAAATTTATTTGAGCATTCCCGAGGCGAAAGTATCTTGGGCGTAGCCAAAGTCGAATAAGCCGAGCGGAATGCCAAATTTATTTGAGCATTCCCGAGGCGAAAGTATCTTGGGCGTAGCCAAAGTCGAATAAGCCGAATACAAAACCAAACGCAGTTTGGATTTTGTTGAGGCGGGCGAGCCGAATCCCCCCCCCTGCGGAGGCTCGCAACACTCGTTCCGCCGGCTTCGGCCCGAACGGTCCGAAAAGCCGAACAAGAGCGACGACGAAATCGTTTGCCTTTCTCCTCATTTACAAAGTTTGCGCGAATTATAGATTCTTCGCTTCGCTCAGAATGACAAATTGGGGAATCGAAGCCACGAAGCGAAATTATTAATTGTGAATTCTGCATTGTACATTGTGCATTGTTCCGGCGGGCTGCGGCTCGGCATAGCCGAATAAATTTGTCTCTGCGCTCGCCTTGCACTGTTCTTTACCGCGAACAAGTCGCGGTTTCGATAGGCTGCGGCTCGGCATAGCCAAATAAATTTGTCTCTGCGCTCGCCTTGCACTATCTTTGCCATTGGAAGACACCATGCAAACGCAGTTTCTCATACCTTTTCTGTTGACGCTCGGGGCGGGTCTCGCAACGGGCATAGGCAGTGCGCTGGCCTTTTTCGCCCGGCGCACGAACAAGCGCCTGCTGGCCTTTTCGCTGGGGCTGTCGGGCGGCGTGATGGTCTATGTCTCGTTCGTCGAGCTCTTCAGCCAGGCCGAGTCCGCCCTCGGCGAGGTGTGGGGCCAGCGGTGGGGCTCGGTCTGCACGGTCGCGGCCTTTTTCGGGGGCATCCTGCTCATCGGCATCATCGACCGTCTGGTCCCCAAGGTCGAAAATCCTCACGAGGCGCACACGGTCGAGGAGATGGATGCGCGGCCCTGCCACCCCAAGCTCATGCGCATGGGCATCATGACGGCGCTGGCCATCGGCATCCACAACTTCCCGGAGGGCATCGCCACCTTCACCACGGCGGTCGATAACCGCACCCTCGGCGTCGCCATCGCCGTTGCCATCGCCATCCACAACATTCCGGAGGGCATCGCCGTCTCGATACCGATCTTCTATGCCACGGGCGACCGCAAGCGGGCTTTCCGGCTCTCGTTGTTGTCCGGCCTGGCCGAGCCCGTCGGGGCGTTGCTCGCCTGGGCGGTGCTGATGCCCTTCATGTCGCCCACGTTGATGGGCTGCGTGCTGGCCGGTGTGGCCGGCATCATGGTCTTTATCTCCATCGACGAGCTCCTGCCCGCCGCCCGCGAGTATGGCGAGCCGCACATCGCCATCTACGGCGTGGTCACAGGCATGGCCTTGATGGCCGTAAGTCTTATTCTGTTGTCATGAATATTTTTCTTCTCCTGGTCGGCCTCGTGCTGATTCTTGCCGGCGCCAACTTCCTGACCGACGGCGCGGCGGCTCTCGCGCAGCGTTTCCGCGTGCCCGAGTTCATCGTGGGACTCACCGTCGTGGCCATCGGCACTTCGATGCCCGAGCTGGTCGTTTCGGTGCTGTCGGCCGCGGCGCACAACAGCGATGTCGCCGTCGGCAACATCGTGGGGTCGAACCTCTTCAACGTCTTCGTCATCCTCGGCATCTGCGCCCTGATCCGGCCGCTGGCGCTCTCCGAGAGCAACATCCGCCGCGACATCCCCGTGGGATTCGGCGCTTCGCTGCTCTTTTTCGTCTTTGCGTCGGACAAGCTGCTGCACCTCGGCACCGTCGACCGGATCGGCCGGGCCGAGGGAGTCGTCATGTTGCTGCTCTACGTGACTTTTCTGTGGTACAGCGTTCGGGCCGCCGGCCGGCAGGGAGTGCCGAAGACAACGGCGTCCAAACCGCCGAAGCCTTGGTGGCTGACGCTCGGATTGATCGTCGTCGGGCTGGCCGGACTGGTCTGCGGAGGCGATCTGTTTCTCCACCATGCCACCGTCATCGCCCGCAAGCTGGGTGTCAGCGAGTCGGTCATCGCCATTACGCTGGTTGCCGGCGGTACGTCGCTGCCCGAGCTGGCGTCGTCGGTCGTCTCGCTCGCCAAGGGCAAGGCCGGGCTGGCGCTGGGCAACGTGCTGGGCTCCAATGTGGCCAACCTGCTCTTGATTCTGGGTGTCAGCGCCACGATCCATCCGCTCACCATGGGCGGCATCACCACGCTCGACGTGGCGATGGTGGTGCTCAGTTCGCTGCTGCTGTTCGTCGCGGCCTTCACCTTCCGGCGCAAGGCTGTCGACCGGTGGGAAGGTGCGATTTTCGTGGCGATCTACGCCGCCTACATCTGGTACTTGGTCAGATAGCGTTCCAGCAGCCGCGGCACGGCGTAGTCGCCGACGGATGCGGTATCGACGGCCAGTCGTTCGGCCGCCGCAGTCAGCACGGGCGTCTCGATGCGATGCACGACGGCGTGGACCGTGCGGTGCGATAGCTGGTGGCGGGGCATGGCGATGCTCCGCACCAGACGCCACGGGGCATCGCCCAAAAGTTCATGGAAACATGGTTGCACGGCGAGCTCTGCAAAATCGGCGGGGCCCGGGCTTTCGATCAGCGGAAATTCATAGAGTCCCTGCCAGATGTCGCGCTCCCCGCGCCGCCGGAGCAGCGTGCGGTCGCCGCAGGTGACGTGCAGGTAGTTGAACCAGCGGTCGCTCACTTTGGTTTTGCCCTGCTTGACGGGGCGTTCGGCCACGGTGCCGGCCGCCAGAGCCAGACAACGGCAGGCCAGCGGGCATGTCTCGCACCGGGGTTGCGACGGGGTGCACTGGAGGGCTCCGAAATCCATGATCGCCTGGTTGTAGCATCCCGGCCGGGCGGTGTCCAGCTGCGACTGCGCAAGTTTCTGGAAGGCTTTGCGTCCTGCCGTGGTGTCGATGGGGGTTTCCACGTCGAAAAGGCGCGACAGCACCCGGTAGACGTTGCCGTCGAGTACGGCGCAGGGCGTGTCGTAGGCTGCCGAGCAGACGGCCGCGGCGGTGTAGTCGCCCACGCCGGGCAGCGAGCGTACGGCCTCTTGCGTGGCAGGGAAAATGCCGTCGAATTCTTGGCTTATCTTCTTGGCCGCCGCATGGAGATTGCGCGCGCGGCTGTAGTAGCCCAGCCCCTGCCACATCTTGAGCACTTCGTCTTCCGAAGCGGCGGCCAGCGCGCCGACATGGGGCCAGCGCTCCGTGAAACGCAGGTAGTAGTCCATGCCCTGAGCCACGCGCGTCTGCTGGAGAATCACCTCCGAAAGCCAGATAAGATAGGGGTCGCGCGTGCGGCGCCACGGCAGGTCGCGTCCGTGGCCGGCATACCACTCCAGGAGCGCCGGGGCCAGGCGGTTCATCGGGTGCGGGGGCGGATTTTGCGGAAAGGCAGCTTCATCACGCCGAAGAAGGCTTCGCCGAAGATGCCGCCGCTCATTTTGGAGGTGCCCTCGCGCCGGTCGACGAAGATGATCGACTCCTCGCGCAGCGTCAGCCCCAGACGCCAGGCGGTGTATTTCATTTCGATCTGGAATCCGTAGCCCTTCATGCGGATGCGGTCGAGGTCGATGGTCTCCAACGCACGGCGCGAATAGCAGACGAATCCGGCCGTGGCGTCGCACACCGGCATGCGGGTGGTCCAGCGTACGTATTTCGAGGCGAAGTAGGACATCAGCAGCCGCGACATGGGCCAGTTGACGACGTTGACCCCCTTCACATAGCGCGATCCGACCGCGACGTCGGCGCCCCCGGCGGCGGCACCGAACAGCCGCGGCAGGTCGTCGGGGTCGTGCGAGAAGTCGCAGTCCATTTCGCACATGTAGTCGAAGCCGTGTTCGAGACCCCAGCGGAAGCCCGTGAGATAGGCCGTGCCGAGCCCCAGTTTGCCGCTGCGGCGGATCAGATGGAGGCGGTCGGGATGTTGCTGCTGCCGCTGCTCGACGATGGCGGCGGTGCCGTCGGGCGATCCGTCGTCGATGACGAGCATGTCGTAGGCGTCGGGCAGCGACAGGACCTTGTCGATCATGGCTGCGATGTTCTCCTTTTCGTTGTAGGTGGGGATGATGACCAGTCTGCGCATGGTTGGCGGTGGTTTATTGTTTGCGGCGTTTCAGCGCCCGTACGACGGCCTTGTCGTCGGGGCTCACGCGGTACGATTCGATGATTTTCTGCAGCGCCTTGTTGTAGGTCCAGTCGCTAAGGGGGCATGCTTGCTCCAGCCACTCGCGCGTGCGGCCGGGGAACTTCACGAAGCAGACCGAGACGGCCCACGCCACGCCCATGCGGACGTAGTAGGCTTCGTGGCACACCGATCCGAGAATCTCCAACAGCGCGTCGAGGTGTTCTTCGTCGACGTAGTTGCCCAGCGCCATCACCACGGCGAAGCGGACTTCGTATTCCCGCGAAGAGCGGAAATAGGGTCGGATGAACTCCCACATGGGTTCGCGCTCGGCAGCCTTGAGCCGCCAGCAGAAGCAGTCGCACACGGCCCAGTTGTCGATCTTGGGCACGAAGCGTGCCACGTGGCGCAGCTTCTCGTCGGGCGCGCAGCGGGCATAGCCGATGACCAGTCCCTGGAGCATGCGTTCTTCGAAGTATTCTTCTTCGGCCGCCGCGAGCCAGCCGCGCCAGTCGCCGCGCGCTATCTCCCGGGCGATGGCCCGCAGCTGCGGCAGGCGCACGCCCATCATCTTGCCGGCACCGGGCGTCAGCGAAGCGCTGAAGTCGCGGTAGCGGGGATCGGCCAGTTCGAGAAGCTGTTCGCGCAAAGAGATTTCCATGTTACAAATGTAGCTTTTTTTGCCGGATGAACAAAAAAACGTATATCTTTGCGTGTTGTAAAGCGCAGCGGAAATGCTGCCGAAAACCCGAATTCGCAATGAAGAAATTCGTCCGCGTCGCGGCCGCGGTCATCGCCGTGCTGCTGGCCGTCGCCATCGTGGCGCCCATGGCGCTGCGGGGCAAGATCGCCGCGATCGTCAAACACGAAGCCAACGAGCTGCTGCAGGCCCGTCTCGACTTCGAGAAACTGGACATCAGCCTGCTGCGCCACCTGCCCCATGCGTCGCTGGAGATCCGGGGGCTGACGCTCGTGGGCGTCGGGAGGTTCGAGGGCGACACGATCGCGGCCGCCGAGCGCATCTCGGTGGTCGTCGATCTCTTTTCGCTCTTCGGCGACGAGGGCTTCGAAGTAACCAAGATCATCCTCGCCTCGCCCGAGCTCCACGCCCGCAAACTGGCCGACGGCGCCGTAAACTGGGATGTCATGAAACCCGCGGAGGAGACTCCCGGCGAGGAGGAGCCGGCGGCGGCCGAACCTTCGGCGTTCCGGCTGCGCATCCGCGACTTCCGCATCTCCGACGCCTGCATCCGCTACGAGGACGATTCCTCGCGCATGCGTTTTTACACCGAGCCCCTGTCGCTGCGGCTGCGGGGCGACATGTCGGCCGCACGGACCGACCTCGCGCTGAAACTCGACGCCTCGCGCATCCGTTTCGTCTCGGGCGGCGTGCCGCTGCTGAGCGGTGCCGAAGCCGAGGTCGAGGCCACCATCGCCGCCGATCTGGAGAACAACCGATTTACCTTCACCGACAATACGTTCCGTCTGAACGCCATCGTCCTGTCGCTCGACGGCTGGGCCCAGCTCAAGGAGAACGGCGCCGTGGCCATGGACGTTTCGGCCGGATGCGGCAAAGTTCAGTTCAAGGACGTGCTTTCGCTCATTCCGGCGTTCTATACCAAGGAGTTCCGCAGCATTTCGGCTTCGGGCGAGCTTTCGCTGGCCGTGTGGGCCAAGGGCGAACTGGCCGGTTCGCAGCTTCCCGCCTTCGGCGTGAAGGGCGAGGTGCACAACGGCAGTTTCCAATATTCGTCGCTGCCGAAAGCCGTGACCGACATCGAGATCGTCGCCGGAGTCTCCAATCCGGGCGGTACGATGAACGCCACGGTGATCGATCTTTCGAAATGTTCGCTCCGCATGGCCGGCAATTCGCTTGCCGCCACGTTCCATGCCGCCAACATCGTGAGCGATCCGTCGTTCCGCGCGTCGGTCGCCGGCAAGGTCGATCTGGGAGCAGTCCGCGAGGTCTATCCCCTTGACAAGGAGGTCGATCTGGGCGGTATCATCACGGCCGATCTCAAGGTCTCGGGCCGCATGTCCGACATCGAGAAGCAGCGCTACGAACGCATGGCCGCTTCGGGGACGTTCGTCGTCGAGCAGCTCGATCTCACGGTGCCCAATCTGCCGGCCGTTCACCTCAAGCGCGCCGCCGCGACCATCACGCCGCGCGCCATGACGCTGGGCGAACTGGGCGTGACGGTGGGCCGCAGCGATATGTCGGCCAAGGGACAGCTTGCCGGCTACCTGGGCTATCTGCTGCGGGGCGACAAGCTGTCGGGACGTCTCTACGTCCGGTCCGGTCTGCTCGATCTCAATGAAATCATGGCAGCGATGCCCGCTTCCGGGACGGAAACTCCGGCGACCGCAGAACCGGCTGCGGAGCCGATCCGGGCGATCGAGGTGCCCAAGAATCTCGACCTTTCGTTCAATGCCGAGTTGCAGAAGATTCTTTTCAACAAGATGACCATCGACAACCTGGCCGGCGAAATGCGCGTGGCCGGCGGTGCGCTCTCGCTCGACCGTCTCACGATGGGACTCTTCGGCGGCAAGGCGTCGGCGTCGGGGCGCTACTCCACGGCGGCCGATCCTGCGCGCCCGGCGTTGAAACTCGATCTGTCGCTGGCGGGAGCATCGTTCGCACAGACGTTCGACGAACTGGAGATGGTGCGGCAGCTCGTGCCGATCTTCGCCGAAACCGGCGGCGACTACTCGCTCTCGCTCGACATGAATGCGAAGCTCGATTCGACCATGTCGCCCGATCTGCAGTCGATCGACGCCACGGGCGAGATCCGCTCGGCCAACATCCGTGTACAGAACATCGCGGCTTTCGATGCGCTGGCCAAGGCGATCAACAACGACAAGCTGCGCCGGATCGAAGCCCGGGATGTGGCGATCCGCTTCGCCATCCGCAACGGCCGCATCGCCACGCAGCCGTTCGATCTGAGGCTGGCGGGCACCGACGTCAACCTGTCGGGATCCACGGGGCTCGACCGGACCATCGACTATACGGCCAGAGTCTCGATGCCGGCATCGGCTGCGGGCGGCGTTCTGGAGACGCTGAACGTCAAGATCGGCGGCACTTTCTCCTCGCCCAAGATTACGTTGGGTGTCAAGGAGGCGGCCGAGGAGGCGATCAAGAACGTCGTCGACCAGCAGATTCAGAAACTCACCGGCAGCGAGTCGCTGGCCGAGGAGGTCGACAAGCAGAAAGAGAACCTGCGGGCCGAAATCGACAAACAGGCCGAGAACCTGCGCGAAGAGGCCAGGAAAGCGGGCGAGAAACTCGTTTCGGCGGCGCAGAGCCAGCGCGACAAATTGGTGGAAGAAGCCTCCAAGAAGGGCGCTTTGGCCAAGTTGGCTGCCGGGAAGGCGGGCGACAAGCTCGTTTCCGAAGCGGAGAAGCAGGCCGCCAATCTCTCCGCCGAGGCCGAAAAGCAGATCGTCAGACTCAACGAGAAACTTTCCGCCAACGAGTAGTCTTTATTATATAGTATAAAGGGAAGCAGGGGCCTTGCGGGGCCTCTGCTTCTCGTTTGCGGATGCGGCGGGTCACTTCCGGATGTACGTTTCGAGCGCGGCGACGTATGCCGCGAAAGCATCGCGCCCGGTGGCGGTCATGCGGCAGACCGTGCGGGGCATCTTGCCGCGGAAGCACTTTTCGACCGTTATGTAGCCCGCCTTGGCCAGTTTGTCGAGCTGCACCGATAGATTGCCTGCCGTGGCCCCGGTCTGCTCGCGCAGGAAGACGAAATCGGCGCTCTCGACGCCCAGCAGGACCGACATCACGGCCAGCCGCAGCGCAGAGTGCAGGAGCGGATCGAGTTCACTGAACATGGCGCTGCGAGCGATGGTTGAAGATGTGGCCGGGAACGATCATCATGACGATGAAGACCCCTGCGAAAATCAGAATCTCGAAATTCAGCATCGTTGCGTCGACCCTGCCGGCGGGCAGCTGCTTCAGATACCGGTCGTAGAGCGGGAAGAGCAGGGTGAGAATCAATCCTGAGTAGCCGCTGACAATGTAGATTTTCGAGCGGACGATGCGCCCTGTAGCGGTGGTGGCGATGGCCATGATCAGAGCGATCAGCCCGAAAAGACTTGCGCGGTACGACAGTCCGTGGAAGAGGACGAAAGCGAAAACGGGAATCAGCGCCAGCGATGCGGTTGCCCATACGGCGCTTACGATGCGGTCGATTTCGGTGCGGGGTTCCGTACTTTTCTTGGCGGGAAAGAGACGCGTCAGCAGAAATCCGACGACAGGAATCAGGAACCAGCTCCATGACCATCCGACCGGGCCGCCGGTTACGTTGACGACGTAGTTGAAGAGCGAAACGGCCACCGTCGTATAACCCCAGATGAGGAACGGACGGCCCGAATTGCGGCTCAGCCGGTTACGGGTGTTTTCGATCATGCGGTTGATGAGGGCCAGGCTCTCGGCAGCTTCGGGATGCATGTTGTTCATAGCGTTGAGAATTTGAGGGCGGAAGTTAGAGATTCTTCAATATTGTTCGTCTTTGTCGGTGCCGATCCGGTGGTGGATAAGCGAAATTGCCAGACTGAGACCCCAGCCGGCGATGATCCAGAGGACCCACCAGTGGTCGGGCGAGGTCATCCGGTTGACGAAAGTCAGAAAGACGCAGACGATCACGAACGTACTTGCGTGGCGGACGAAGCGGCGCGGAATCTTGCGGGCGGTCGTTTCGCCGGGAGGTTTTGTTTTCATATGGAAGGGGTTTCAAGAGGATTGCTTTTTGCAAATATAAAGTAGTTTATTTTATAAACAAAAAAATATTTATAGAAATTTTTCACATCCTACGTCGGGGCAGGTTCGCACGGGCTTTGCCGACGCCGGGGAAACCGTTCGAATTCGTGTCCCGAGCATTTTTCTGCAGGTTCTTGATTGCAGGTTGAATGACCGGGACTTTTCTTTGCCGGTTTCTTGCACTCTTTCCGCTTGCTTTGCTATGTGTCTTTTTGGGGAGTCCTCCCTTTCCCGAGTCCGGCATTATTGCGCCATATTTCGGCAACAATGCTATGTGTTTTTTTCGGGGCGGCCGGTGCTTCTTCTCCCGAGTCGGTTGTTTTTGTAGCGTCCGCTTGCACTGAGATTCTGCATTTATCTCCGATGCCGCGTTTTTCGGGGCGGCTGCGGGGATTGCGCTTTGCGTGAGCTGCCCGAAGAAAGTTTTGTACACAGAACCTTTCACTTTTCACCTCTCACCTTTACTTTTGCAAAGGCAACTTCACACCCGGAGTGACAGGGGCTACGGCTCTTGTCAGCGTGGTTTGTAGATTCAGCAGTCCGCTGGCAGCGTAATGGCGCGGGAGGATTACGGAAAACCATTGTTCGTTTGCGGTTGCTTTTGTCGTTCGGCGTTTTTAATTCGCGACCGCCCGGTTTCGATAGTGGGGCCGCAGATGTTCTCGTGCCGAAGCCAGCGGGGCGAGTTTTGCGAGCCTCCGCAGGGCGGGGCTTCGGCTCGCACGGCTGAACGCCGGTGTTTATCTCTGCAAGCTGCGGTCGCCCCGAACATCTTTTCCCTCCATCCTTTCCGCGTTGCCGCCAGTTGCTTATTCCAGTCTGCTGCGGAGTTTGCGAACAATTCAGTAGTTTGTCATTCTGAGGAGCAGAGCGACGAAGAATCTGTAACCTTGCCCAAAATAGATTCTTGACTGCACTTCGTTTGTCTTTCTCCTCCTTGCGAGGCAGAGGCCGCTTGCGGACTATGCACTCGCTGCGTTCATCATAGATTCTTCGCTAACGCTCAGAATGACAATTATGGCAGGCATGTCCCGCAGGCTCTTTCTCTTTCTGATACGGAAGACCTTGCGCCCGGGGCCGGCTCGCGCTGAAAGCGCGACCCCCGCAGCCGGCCCGGGCGAGCACTTGAATGAGTTCCCGAAAGGAAATGATTCAATGCAAAGACAGCATTGTCATTCTGAGAAGATCGGAAGATCGACGAAGAATCTGTATAAAAGTATGCGTAGACAGATTCTTGACTGCACTTCGTTTGTCTCTCTCCTCCTTGCTCGGCATAGTCCGCAAGCGGCCTTTGGTTCGCAAGGGAAAAGATTCTTCACTTCGTTCAGAATGACAAAGGACTTGGATTCGGGCGCAGCCTGCGGGGCACGCCCGGCGACAGCCGGATGTTTGCGGGCCTCCGCCGGCCAAGGCTGCGGCCCACACGGCTCGAAAGAGCCGAAGAACGACGCAACGACAATCGCAGTAAACCATTGTTCCGCATTCTCCGCCGCATTCCTTTGAGTGATTGCTCTTTTACGCCTGCTGCGGGCTACCGCAACACGTCGACGGGTGTTCTGACGGATGTCGGCGGAGAGGCCAGCTGTTGGTCGTCTTCGCCGGCCGGAGCCGGCAGCGCCTATGCTTGTTTTTTGCGTACCGTCTCGAATTCGGTAGCGCCGCTTCACAGCCACAATCGCAGCTGGGCTTTTCCCGTGCGCTGCGTCCAAGCATCTGCAGGAGTTGCTTTTGTCCGAAAGTCGGGCGGTAGTTCGCGAAATGCTTTCATCTTTCGCTTTTATGCTGTAAGTTTGCAGCGCCAACATGAACGCAACCACCGCACATACTCCCGTTCCCTCCGACGGATTGCCCATGCCGCGCCGGCTGGGCGCTATTCTGGCTGTGGCCTTCGGCGTTGGGCTTTCGGTGTTGGACAGCGCCATCGCCAACGTGGCTCTGCCCACCATGGGGCAGGAACTGCACATTGCGTCGGCCGATTCGATCTGGATCGTCAATGCCTACCAGCTGGCCGTCGTGGTCACGATTCTTCCTTTTGCCGCGCTGGGCGAGACGTTCGGCTACCGCCGCATCTATGTCGGCGGGCTCTTGCTTTTCACCTTGGCGTCGGGTGCTTGCGCCTTGGCCGGTTCGTTCGCTGCTTTGGTCGCCGCACGCGTGTTGCAGGGCATCGGTGCCGCCGCCGTCACTTCGATCAATACCACACTCATCCGTTTCATCTATCCCCGCGCCCAGCTGGGCCGCGGCATGGGCATCAACGCTACGGTCGTCGCCGTTTCGTCGGTGGCCGGGCCCGCGCTCGCGGCCGCCATCCTCTCTGTGGGTTCGTGGCCGTGGCTCTTTGCCGTCAATCTCCCCGCCGGGGGCGTCGCCTTGTGGCTCAGTTCGCGTTTTTTGCCCTGCAACCCCGTGCAGGCGGTCGGTCACAAGCCCCGTTGGCGCGACATGGCGATGAACGCTTTGACGTTCGGTCTGCTGATCGCTTCGGTCGAGGGGTGTTCGCACGGTGTCGACGGACGGCTGCTCGCCGCCGGCGCAGCGGCGCTTCCGGTCGTCGGTTTCTTCTTCGTGCGCAGTCAGTTGCGCGATCCGAAACCCTTGCTGCCGATCGATTTGCTGCGGATTCCCATCTTTTCGGTCTCGGTCCTCACGTCGGTATGCTCCTACCTGGCGCAGATGCTCTCGATGGTCGCATTGCCTTTCTTCTTGCAGCGGACGTTCGGCTATAACGATGTTTCTACCGGACTCCTGCTCACGGCCTGGCCCGCCGTCATCATGGTGGCGGCTCCCGTCGCCGGCGTGCTCGTGGGGCGCATCCATGCCGGTGCGCTCGGCGGCACGGGTCTTGCGGCGATGGCTGCGGGACTGGCGGCCCTGGCATGGCTGCCCGATGCTCCGGCAACCTGGGACATCGTGTGGCGGCTCGCGCTCGGCGGAGTCGGATTTGCGTTGTTCCAGTCGCCCAACAACAGCATTCTGATCGCTTCGGCACCGCCCGAGCGGAGCGGTTCGGCCAGCGGTATGCTGGCCACGGCGCGGCTGACGGGGCAGACCGTCGGCGCTGCCGCGATGGCCCTGCTGTTCCATGTCGTTCCCGACAATGCGCCCCGCACGGCCTTGCTTGCGGCCGGTGCCGCGGCGCTGGCCGGTTCGGCCGTGAGTTTCATGCGGCTGTCGCTGCCCCTTCCCGATGCGCTGGTGCGCCGCAAAAATGCCTGATTCATGAAGCGTTCGATTCATATCCTGTTTTTCGTCGTATTGACGGCTGCCGTGCTGTCCGCCTCGGGCGAGCCTCCCCGGTTCGTGCGTCCGCCCTATCTTCGGTTGGGCGACACGGTGGGGCTGGTGGCTCCGGCCGGGCGTCTGCCGGCGTCGGTCGATTCGACGCGCATTCGCGAGCTTTTCGCTTCGTGGGGGCTCTGCGTGAAGTTTTCACCTCACAGCTGCGATACGTCGAAGCCCTATTTTTCGGCTTCCGACGCCGACCGGGCCGCCGACCTCCAGCAGATGATCGACGACGAGTCGGTCCGGGCGGTCATCGCCTGCCGGGGCGGCTACGGTTCGGTGCGGCTGCTGCCCCTGCTGCGGCTGGAGGAGCTGCGATGGAACCCCAAGTGGCTGGTGGGTTTCAGCGACATCACCACGCTCCACCTGGCTCTGGCGCATCTGGGCGTGGAGAGCATCCATGGGCCTATGCCGGGCTCGTCGCTTTTCTGGGAAGAGGAGGAGTCGGTCGAATCGCTGCGGCGGGCGCTTTTCGGGCTGGCGCTGCGTTTCGAGGTGCCGCCCCACAGCGCCAACAGAACGGGCCGGGCGTCGGGCCGGCTGATCGGAGGCAATCTGACGGTGCTCTGCGCCGCATGCGGCACGCCCGAGGAGATCTATTCCGAAGAACCGACGATCCTGTTCATCGAGGAGGTCAACGAACATGTCTACCGTGTCGACCGCATGCTCCAGCAGTTGTTGCGGAGTGGGGCGCTGAGCAACGTGCAGGCCGTGGTGGTGGGCGATTTCACGCGCATGGCGGGCACCGAACAGTTCGGCGCCGATTCCTACGGAGTGATCGCCGACGTGCTGGAGCCGCTGGACATTCCGGTGCTTTTCGGTTTTCCGGCGGGCCACGACAAGCTCAACATGGCCATCTTCCTGGGCCGCAAGGCGAAGTTGACGGTCGGAAAGAAGGGTGGAATCCTGGAGTTTTCGGAAGAGTGAGTTTTTTATTACTTTTGTACCGGACAAAGAGGGGCTTTTCCCGGCCGGGGCGGATCCGTTCGGTCCGATGTCTCCGGCAGGAGAGCCGTAAGAAACAGCCGGTTCCTGCCACGCGGCACGCAGCGCCGAACGCTTTCGGGGTTGTACCGGGACGGACCGCATGAAAATAAACCCGAGTCGATGAAACTATCCACCGAACAGGTCGACCGCCTGCGCGGGGTGCTCGAACGCCCCGAACAACGTGTCGTGATCGTCTCCCACACCAATCCCGACGGCGACGCCGTGGGTTCGTCGCTGGCCTGGGCCGAAGTGCTGCGCGGCATGGGGCACAGCGTGGTCTGCGCGGTGCCCAACAAATATCCCTATTTCCTCGACTGGATGCCCGGCATCGACGAGGTGGTGATCTTCAAGAACGATACCGAGGGGCGCGCCGCCCGGGCCGTGGCCGAAGCCGACATGATCTTCTGCCTGGATTTCAATTCGCTTTCGCGGCTGGAGATTCTGAGCGACACCATCGCTGCCAACACCACGGCCTTACGCGTGCTGATCGACCACCATCTGTCGCCCGACGAGGGTTTCGACCTGGCGTTCTCCTATCCCGGGGCTTCGAGCACCTGCTACATCGTCTACCGGTTGATCGAGGCGCTGTTCGGCGCGGAGGCGATCACGCTGCCGATGGCCGAGGCGCTCTACGTGGGCATGATGACCGACACGGGCAACTTCGCCTTCTCGTCGCTCACGCCGGGGCTTTTCCGGGCCGTGGCCGTGCTGGTCGAGCGCGGCATCCATGTCCCGACGCTCTACAACAACGTCTACAATGCCTATACCGAGGGCCGCGCGCGGCTTTTCGGCTATGCGATCAACCGCAAGATGCAGTTGATCGAGGACGGCACGGTGGCTTACATGTCGTTGATGGAGAACGAGATGCGCCGCTTCCGCTTTCAGCAGGGCGACAGCGAGGGGTTCGTCAACTATGCGCTGACCATCAAGAAGATGAAGATGTCGGCCATGTTCCTGGCCCACCGCAAGTTCATCCGTGTGTCGCTGCGCTCGCGCGGCGATGTGGACGTCAACCTTTTCGCCCGCCGTTACTTCGGCGGCGGCGGTCACAAGAATGCTGCCGGCGGCAAGTCGTTCGTTTCGATGGAGGAGACCATCGCCCACTACATCCGTTCGGTGCGCGAATTCGCCGAGGAAGGCTATTTGGGGGATGCGAAAGGTGAAAAGTGAAAGGTGAAAGGCGGGGGCGGGCCGTGCAACTCCGAGGGCTGTCTGAAACCGGCCGCGAAGTATTTTTGCGGACAACTTTTTATTCATCGACCGGCAGCCGAACCCCCGGAGAGGGCGTAAGAGCAAGGCGGCTTCCGGCTGGTTTCCGCTTCATTATAAATTTCGGATCATGTATTTCGAATCGAACGGCCTTTGGCATAAAATCCTTTTCGCGGCGCTTTTCGGGGCGTCGTTCTTCCTGTCGCCGGCCGCGGCGCTTTTTCTGGGCATCCTGTTCGCTCTGACGCTGGGCAATCCCTATGCGCAGTTGAGCAAAAGCGTCTCCAAGAAGTTGTTGCAGTATTGCGTCGTGGGACTCGGTTTCGGCATGAACTTCCATGCGTCGCTCGCTGCCGGCCGCGACGGCATGCTCTTTACGATCGTCTCGGTGACGGCGGTCATGTTCGCCGGGGTCGTGCTGGGGCGCATGCTGAAAGTCGGCCGCAAGGGCGCCTACCTCATTTCGGCCGGTACGGCCATCTGCGGCGGCAGCGCCATCGCCGCCGTGGCCCCGGTGATCGACGCCGACGAGAACGAGACGTCGCTTTCGCTGGCCACGATCTTCGTGCTGAATGCCGCCGCATTGTTCCTTTTTCCCATGGCGGGGCGCTGGATCGGTCTTTCGCAGACCGAATTCGGCACCTGGGCCGCCATCGCCATCCACGACACTTCGTCGGTGGTGGGCGCCGGAGCCGCCTATGGCGCCGAGGCGCTGCTCGTGGCCACGACCGTCAAGCTCACGCGCGCGCTGTGGATCATTCCGCTGTCGCTCTTTTCGATGGTCGTCTTCCGGCAGAAGGGCGTGAAGGTCCGCATTCCGTGGTTCATCGGGTGGTTCATCGTCGCCATGCTCATCAATACCTATGTCGATCTGCCGTCGGCGCTCACCGATGCGATCGCATGGTTGTCGCACGCCGGACTTTCGGCCACGCTGTTTCTGATCGGCGGCGGATTGTCGCTCGGCGTCATCCGCAAGGTGGGCGCGCGGCCGCTGGTGCTGGGCGTCGTGCTCTGGGTGTTGATCTCGGTGTTGTCGCTCGGGGTGATTCTGGTTGCGTGACGGGGCCGGAAAGGGCGTTGTCATACGAAGTCCGCGGGTAACCGCGGACTTCGCTTTTTCAAGGGGGCGTGTGTTTCCGTTCGTGCCGGCTGCTGTCCTTTCCGCGGAGCGGTTCCGGGGTCTCTCTTTGCGGCGGCCGGTGTCCGTTTCCGCCGGCTGCGTGCGTTGCGCCGGGGTTCCGGCGTTTTGTCGACAAATTGTTGATTAAAACAGGAGCCGTCGTTGGGCCGCCTGCCGGATATTTCCTACTTTTGTTCCGTGCAAGGTTCTCAGCCGGCGGCTGCCGGCCCGGGATCAAAAGGGAACGCCTGTGCGAATCAGGGACTATGCCCGTAGCTGTGAGTTCCGTCATGCTCTGCGCACTCTTGGAGCCACTGCCCCGCCGGGGCGGGAAGGCGTGCAGAGGGAACGAGTCAGAAGACCTGCCTTGCCGGAACCGATCCGTATCTGCGGGGTCATAAGAGACGGTCGAAGAAATTATTACAACTTTTTTAGATGCGATATTCTTATTTCGAATCAGAAATAAGAATAGTCTGCCCCGATGTCTGAGCCGTAGCGGAGGAGGGGCTAAAAGCGTGAGCGGAGGGGCCGGTTTGTTTACAAACCCGCGAATAGGCGCCCGAAGCAGCGTTAGGCCCTCCGAAGCAGGTGAAGACTATCGGAAGGAGAGGTTAACGACGCTGCGCTTGTTTTACTCCTCCTTGCGAGGCATAGTCCGCAAGCGGCCTCTGCACTCGCTGCGAGCGTCGGTTTTTCCGCCGCTTTTTGCCGGTACGAAAAGCGGCAAATAACAATTCGAACGATTGTAAATTGTATTAGAAGCGTATGGGTATTTCGGAACTTACCATCATCAAGCGCGACGGCAAACGCGAGGCGTTTTCGGTCGAGAAGATCAAGCGGGCCGTGAGCAAGGCCTTTCTGGCTGCGGGCGGCTATGCCACGGACGACGATCTGACTGCGGTGCTGAGCCGCGTGCGCGTTTCGGACGGCATGTCGGTCGAGGAGATTCAGAACCAGGTGGAGGTGGCGCTCATGGCCGAGCGCTGCTTCGCCGTGGCCAAGAGCTACATCCTCTACCGGCAGAAGCACTCCGAGGACCGCGAGACGCGCGAGAAACTCGATTTTTTGACCTCCTACTGCGACGCCTCGAATCCCGCCACCGGATCGAAGTACGACGCCAACGCCAACGTCGAGAACAAGAACATCGCCACCCTGATCGGCGAGCTCCCGAAGCAGAACTTCATCCGGCTGAACCGGCGCCTGCTGACCGACCGCATCAAGGAGATGTACGGCAAGGAGCTTTCCGACCGCTACCTCTACCTGCTTCAGAACCATTTCATCTACAAGAACGACGAGACCTCGATGGCCAATTACTGCGCCTCGATCACCATGTATCCGTGGCTGCTCGGCGGCACGCTCTCCATCGGCGGCAACTCCACGCGTCCCACCAACCTCAAGTCGTTCTGCGGCGGGTTCGTCAACATGGTATTCATCGTCTCGTCGATGCTCTCGGGGGCCTGCGCCACGCCGGAGTTCCTCATGTACATGAACTACTTCGTCGGGCTGGAGTACGGCGAGGACTACTACCTGCATGCCGACGAGGTGGTCGATCTCTCGAAGAAGCGCCGCACCATCGACAAGATCATCACCGACTGCTTCGAGCAGATCGTCTACTCGATCAACCAGCCCACCGGCGCGCGCAACTTCCAGGCCGTCTTCTGGAACGTCGCCTATTACGACCGCTACTATTTCGAATCGCTGTTCGGCGAATTCGTCTTCCCCGACGGGTCGAAGCCCCATTGGGAGTCGCTGTCGTGGTTGCAGAAGCGCTTCATGACCTGGTTCAACCGCGAGCGCACCAAAACGGTGCTGACCTTCCCCGTCGAGACCATGGCCTTGCTGACCAAGGACGGCGACGCGATGGACAAGGAGTGGGGCGACTTCACGGCCAGGATGTATTCCGAGGGTCATTCGTTCTTCACCTACATCAGCGACAACGCCGACTCGCTCTCGTCGTGCTGCCGCCTGCGCAACGAGATACAGGACAACGGTTTCAGCTACACGCTGGGCGCCGGCGGCGTCTCCACGGGGTCGAAAAGCGTGTTGACCGTCAACCTCAACCGCTGCATCCAGCATGCCGCCAAGAACCACATGCACTACCTCACCTTCCTGGAGGAGATCGTCGAGCTGGTCCACAAGGTGCAGACGGCCTACAACGAAAATCTCAAGGAGTTGCAGTCCAAGGGCATGCTTCCGCTCTTCGATGCGGGCTACATCAACCTCTCGCGCCAGTATCTCACCATCGGCGTCAACGGACTGGTCGAGGCGGCCGAGTTTCTCGGGCTGCGCATCGACGACAACGACGACTATGCTGCCTTCGTGCAGGAGGTGCTGGGGCTGGTGGAGCGCTGCAACCGCAAGTATCGTTCGAAGGAGCTGATGTTCAACTGCGAGATGATTCCGGCCGAGAACGTCGGCGTCAAGCATGCCAAGTGGGACCGCGAGGACGGCTACGTCGTACCGCGCGACTGCTACAACTCCTACTTCTACGTCGTCGAGGATGAGTCGCTCAACATCGTCGACAAGTTCCGTCTCCACGGCCGCCGCTACATCGAGCATCTGACCGGCGGTTCGGCCCTCCACATGAACCTGGAGGAGCACCTCTCGCAGGAGCAGTACCGCCACCTGCTGCGCGTGGCTGCGGCCGAGGGATGCAACTATTTCACGTTCAACATTCCCAACACGGTCTGCAACAAGTGCGGCCATATCGACAAACGTTATCTGAAGGAGTGTCCCGAGTGCCACAGCGACCGGGTCGACTACCTCACGCGCGTGATCGGCTACATGAAGCGCGTGTCCAACTTCTCGGCGGCACGCCAGCAGGAGGCCTCGCGGCGCTTCTATGCCAAGGCCGAGTAGCCGCCATGCTGAGGTTTCACAATTTCGACGTGGTCTTCGCTGAGATTCCCGGCGAAACGACGCTGGCCATCAACCTTACGGAGTGCCCCAACCGCTGCCCCGGCTGCCACAGCCCCCATTTGCAGGGCTCCGGCGGCGAGGTGCTGGACGAAGACGCACTGCGGGTGCTGCTCGGCCGCTACGGACGGTCGGTGACGTGCGTCTGCTTCATGGGCGGCGACGGCGAACCCGCCGAGGTGGCGCGGCTGGCCGGCGTCGTGCGGCGGACGATGCCGCAGCTGCGCGTGGGGTGGTATTCGGGCCGGTCGGAGTTTCCGGCGGGCGTGGCGGCGCAGGCGTTCGACTACGTGAAGCTGGGTCCGTGGGTCGAAGCCCTCGGGCCGCTCTCGTCGCCCTCGACCAACCAGCGTTTCTACCGCGTGGGCTCCGACGGCACGATGGAGGACCGCACGGAAACTTTCCGCCGCAGGCCGTAGCCGACGAGACGCAGGCGGTGCGACGGAGGATAGGCCTCTGCGGGCCGGGCTTCGCCCCGCGCAGGTCCGCAAACGTGGTTCGGCAGGCTGCATCCGCAGGGGATTATTGCAGAAACGGCTGGAAAATCGGCTTGCGGAAGCGTTTTGCGGAGGAACATCGATTTTTTCGTCCGAAAAGGTTGCGCGTTCGTCCTTAAAGTCGTACCTTTGTACCCGATTGCAAGCCCCGATGAATCGCAAACCTCACATAGCGCCGAACGTTGCGTCCCGAAAGCGGGGCTGCCGGTCGGGCTTCGGGTCTGTCGACGGGGCGGCATTGTTGGCTTTAATAGGGTAACCGGTACGGTTGCCCTATTTTTTTGCGCCTAGGGGTCCGGCGGCGGATGATTGCAATCCGGAAAGCCGTGCGCTCCGCCCGGCCCGGCGCGGCGGCCTGCAATGCCCGCTCCGCAGGCTGCGGTCGCAAAAAGAAGCATATTTTGTCTCGGTGCCGATGAAAACACGCTATATCAATGCCCGCATCTATCGGGGCGGTAAGTTCGAGGTGGGGTCGCTCCTCGTCGAGGAGGGCCGTTTTGTGACGGACGGGCCCGGCGCGGCGGCCGACCGCACGGTCGATCTGGGCGGCCGGCACGTTGTGCCCGGACTGGTCGACGTGCATGTCCACCTGCGCGAACCGGGCTTCCCGCACAAGGAGACCATCGCCACCGGCACGGCGGCGGCGGCCCGCGGCGGCTATACGACCGTCTGCGCGATGCCCAACCTCGATCCGGTGCCCGACACGCCCGAACACCTGCGGGTGCAGACCGACTTGATCCGCCGCGACGCCGTGGTGCGGGTCGTGCCCTACGCCTCCATCACGATGGGGCAGCGGGGCAGCGGGGAGCTGGTCGATTTCGCGGCGCTGGCCCCTTACGTCGTCGGGTTCTCCGACGACGGCCGCGGCGTGCAGTCGGCGGAGCTGATGGAGGAGGCCATGCGGCGGGCTGCGGCGGTCGGCAAACCGATCGTGGCCCATTGCGAGGTCGACTGCCTGCTGCGCGGCGGCTATATCCACGACGGCGGCTACTGCCGCGAGCACGGCCACAAGGGAATCTGCTCCGAAAGCGAATGGCGGCAGGTGGAGCGCGACATCGCGCTGGCCGAAAAGACCGGCTGCCAATATCATGTCTGCCATGTCTCTACGCGCGAGAGCGTGGAGCTGGTGCGGCAGGCCAAGGCCCGCGGCCTGCGCGTGAGCTGCGAGACGGCGCCGCACTATCTGCTGCTCTGCGACGAAGACTTGCGGGAGGAGGGGCGTTTCAAGATGAACCCGCCGCTGCGGAGCCGGGCCGACCGCGCGGCGCTGTTGGAGGGTATCGCCGACGGCACGATCGAAGTCATCGCCACCGACCATGCGCCCCACACGGCCGAGGAGAAGAGCCGCGGCCTGGCCGCGAGCGCGATGGGCATCGTGGGACTGGAGTGCGCTTTCCCGCTGTTGTACAAGTATCTGGTGCTGCCGGGGACGCTCGCCCTCGAACGGCTCGTGGAGCTGATGTCGGTCAATCCGCGGCGCATCTTCGGGCTCGGCGGCGGGCTGGAGCCGGGCCAGGCGGCCGATTTCACGGTGCTGGACCTCGCGGCGCAGTACGAACTGGACCCCGCGGCGTTCCGCTCCAAGGGCCGTGCGACTCCCTTTGCCGGCTGGCCGGTGCAGGGCCGTGCCGCGATGACGGTGATGGGCGGCGAGACCGCATATGAATGCACGATTCGGAATTCATAATCGGCAATGGATGGTGAAACGAAACAAAGACCGCACAACGATATGAAACCTTACACCAAGAAGATCGTACTCGAAAACGGCCGCGAGTTCTACGGCTACGGCTTCGGGGCCGACCGGGAGACGATCAACGAGATCGTCTTCAACACCTCGATGGTGGGCTACCAGGAGATCGTCTCCGACCCGTCGTACACCGACCAGACGGTGGTCATGACCTATCCGCTGATCGGCAACTACGGCACGGCCGAGGAGGACTACGAGACCAAGTTCCCGACCATCGGGGGCATGATCGTCCGCGAGTACAACGACATCCCCTCCAATTTCCGCTACACGCGCACGCTCAACGAGGTGTTCGAGGAGATGGGCATCCCGGGCGTGTGGGGCATCGACACCCGTGCGCTCACCCGCATCATCCGCGACGAGGGGAGCCAGAAGGTGATGATCGCCGACGCCGCGACGCCGCACGGCGAAGCCATGGCGCGCCTGGCGGCCTACGAGCTGCCGCACGACATGGTGGCCCGCGTGAGCTGCAAGAAACGCTGGTTCTCGCGCACGCCCAACCACCGCTTCGACGTGGTGGCCGTCGACTGCGGCATCAAGTACAACATCATCCGCTGCCTCAACGCCAAGGGGTGCAACGTGACGGTGGTGCCCTACGATGCTTCGGTGGAGGAGATTCTGGCCTTCCGGCCCGACGGCATCTTCCTCTCCAACGGCCCCGGCGACCCGGTCGACGTGGAGCCCGTCATCGAGAAGGTGCGGGCGCTGAAGGGCCGCCTGCCCATCTTCGGCATCTGCATGGGCCACCAGATGGTGGCGCTGGCCTACGGCGCGCGGACCTTCAAGATGAAGTTCGGCCACCGCGGCGGCAACCACCCCGTCAAGCGGCTGGAGACGGGCAAGATCGAGATCACGAGCCAGAACCACAGCTATGCCGTGGACATCGGTTCGCTGAAAGACACGCCCCTGCGGCTGACCCACGTCAACCTGCTGGACAACACGGCCGAAGGGGTAGAGTGCCCCGAGGAGATGGTCTTCTCGGTGCAGTACCATCCCGAGAGCGCGCCGGGACCGCAGGACAGCGCCTATCTGTTCGACAAGTTCATTAAAATGATGGAGGAGCACAAGAATGCCTAAGAGAAAAGACATACGCAAGGTGCTGGTCATCGGTTCGGGCCCGATCGTCATCGGTCAGGCCGCCGAGTTCGACTATGCCGGTACGCAGGCCTGCCTGGCGCTGCGCGAGGAGGGTTACGAGGTGGTGCTGGTCAACTCCAACCCCGCCACCATCATGACCGACACCCACATCGCCGACAAGGTATATATGGAGCCGCTGACGCTCGAATACGTGGCCAAGATCATCCGCTACGAGCGGCCCGACGCCATCGTTCCGGGGCTGGGCGGGCAGACGGGACTCAACCTGGCCGTGCAGCTGGCCAAGAAAGGCATTCTGGCCGAGTGTCAGGTGGAGATTCTGGGCACGTCGTTCGAGTCGATCGAGCGCGCCGAGGACCGCGAGTTGTTCAAGGAGCTGTGCCAGTCGCTGGGCGAGCCGGTGCTGCCGTCGGAGGTGGCCACCTCCATCGACGAGGCGGCCGACATCGCGCGCAAGATAGGCTATCCCGTCGTGCTGCGCCCCGCCTTCACGCTGGGCGGCACGGGCGGCGGCTTCGCCGACGACGAAGCGCAGCTGCGCGAGATGATGCGCAACGCGCTGTTCCTCTCGCCCGTGCATCAGGTGCTCGTCGAAAAGAGCATCAAGGGCTACAAGGAGATCGAATACGAGGTCATCCGCGACTCCAACGACACGGCCATCGCCATCTGCAACATGGAGAACATCGACCCGGTGGGCGTCCACACGGGCGATTCGATCGTCGTGGCCCCGAGCCAGACGCTCACCAACCGCGAGTATCAGATGTTGCGCGATTCGGCGCTGAAGATCATCCGCGAGCTCAAGATCGAGGGCGGCTGCAACGTGCAGTTCGCCTTGGACCCGCTCTCGTTCGAGTATTACCTGATCGAGGTCAACCCCCGCGTCTCGCGTTCGTCGGCCCTGGCCTCCAAGGCTTCGGGCTATCCCATCGCCCGCGTGAGCGCCAAGATCGCCGTGGGTCTCACGCTCGACGAGATCCGCATCGCCAACACCCCCGCTTCGTTCGAACCGACGCTCGATTATGTGGTGACCAAGATCGCCCGCTTCCCGTTCGACAAGTTCTCCGACGCCTCCAACCAGCTGGGCACCCAGATGAAGGCCACGGGCGAAGTGATGGCCGTAGGCCGCACGGTCGAGGAGTCGCTGCTGAAGGCCGTGCGCTCGCTCGAAACGGGCGTCTGCCACATCTGCCACAGGAAGTTCGACGACTGGACCACCGACCGCCTGCTGGACTACATCCGCACCGGCACCGACGACCGCCTCTATGCCATCGCGCAGCTCATCCGCTGCGGCATCGACCTGGTGCTGATCTACAACAACACCAAGATCGACATGTTCTTCCTCGAGAAGTTCAAGAACATCGTCGAGTTCGAGAGCGTCGTCCGGGCGCATCCCCACGACATCGAGACCCTGCGCGACGCCAAGCGCATGGGCTTCAGCGACAAGTATGTCGGGCAGCTGTGGGGCCTCTCGGAGCAGGAGATGTTCCGCCTGCGCGAGCAGCACGGCCTCTTCCCGGTCTACAAGATGATCGACACCTGCGCCAGCGAGTTTTCGTCCTACGTGCCCTATTTCTACTCCACCTACGAGGAAGAAAACGAATCGGCGGTCAGCGACAAGGAGAAGATTGTGGTGCTCGGTTCGGGCCCCATCCGCATCGGGCAGGGCGTGGAGTTCGATTATTCGACCGTCCACGCCATCTGGTCGATCCGCGAGGCGGGCTACGAGGCGATCATCGTCAACAACAATCCCGAGACCGTCTCGACGGACTACACCACCAGCGACAAGCTCTACTTCGAGCCGCTGACCGTGGAGGACGTCATGAACGTCATCCACCTCGAGAAACCCAAGGCCATCGTCGTCTCGCTCGGCGGACAGACGGCCATCAACCTTGCCGAGCCGCTGGCGGCGTTCGGCGTGCCCATCATCGGCACCGACTGCGAGGCGATCCGCAACGCCGAGGACCGCGGCTGCTTCGAGAAGATCATGGAGGAGCTGGGCATTCCCCAGCCCGAGGCCGAGGCCGTCACCGACATCGAGGCCGGCGTGCGTGCGGCGGCCCGCATCGGCTATCCCGTGCTGGTGCGCCCCAGCTACGTGCTGGGCGGCCGCGCCATGCAGATCGTCTCGAACGAGGAGAGTCTGCGCCACTACCTCCGCACGGCCGTGGAGGTCAACGCCGACCAGCCTGTCCTGGTCGACCGCTACATCATGGGCAAGGAGCTGGAGGTCGACGCCATCTGCGACGGCCGCGAGGTCTTCATCCCCGGCATCATGGAGCACGTCGAGCGCACGGGCATCCACTCGGGCGACTCGATCAGCGTCTACCCGACGTTCAGCGTCTCGGAGAGCGCCAAGCGGAAGATCGTCGACTACACCGTGCGCTTAGGTCTGCGCATCGGCATCGTGGGTCTCTACAACATCCAGTTCATCCTCGACGGCGAGGACGACGTCTACGTCATCGAGGTCAATCCGCGTTCGTCGCGCACCGTGCCGTTCCTCTCCAAGTCCACGGGCGTGGGCATGGCCCACATCGCCACGCAGGTCATTCTCGGAAAGAGCCTGCGCGAGCTGGGCATCACGGAGGTCTGCGGTCCCGAGAAGAAGCGCTGGTATGTCAAGGCTCCGGCCTTTTCGTTCGCCAAGATCCGCGGCATGGACTCCTACCTCTCGCCCGAGATGAAGTCGACGGGCGAGGCGATCGGCTACGACGACAAACTCACCCGCGCCCTCTACAAGGCGTTGCAGGCCACAGGCATGAATGTCTCGAACTACGGCACCATCTTCGTGACCATCGCCGACCCCGACAAGGAGAAGGCGCTGCCTCTGGTGCGGCGCTTCTACGAGCTCGGATTCAACGTCGAGGCTACGACCGGCACCGCCGAGTTCCTGCGCGGCCACGGCATCCGCACCCGCACGCGCCGCAAGCTCAGCGAGGGGAGCTCGGAGATCATCGACGCCCTGCGGCAGGGCCACGTGAGCTACGTCATCAACACCATCGACATCAACCAGCACGACACGCGGCGCGACGGCTACGAAATCCGCCGCACGGCCGTCGAGAACAACGTAACGGTCTTCACGGCGCTCGAAACCGTGGCCGTGCTGCTGGACGTGCTCGAAGAGATCACGCTCCGGGTGTCGACAATCGACGCAGAGTGATGTACAAGCAAGGGATCTATACCGTTCTGACGAACGAACCGCTTACGGCTTCGGTGCACCGCATGCGTCTCGGGGGCGACACGCAGTGGATCGTGCGGCCCGGGCAGTTCGTCAACATCGCGCTGGAGGGCCGTTATCTGCGGCGCCCTATCTCGGTGTGCGACTACGATGCCGCGACGCTCACGCTCATCTACAAGGTTGTGGGCGAGGGCACCGCGCAGATGGCCCGCATGGAGCCCGGCGGGCAGCTCGACCTGCTCACGGGGCTGGGCAACGGCTTCGCGACCGACAACGACGCACGGCGGCCGCTGCTGGTCGGCGGCGGGGTGGGCGTGCCGCCGCTCTACAACCTGGCCAAAGTGCTCCTTGCCGCCGGCAAGCCCGTGCAGATCGTGCTGGGTTTCAATACGGCGGCCGAGGTCTTCTATGCCGGGGAGTTCCGCGCGCTGGGGTGCTCCGTGACGGTCGCTACGGCCGACGGTTCGGCCGGGGTGAAAGGTTTCGTCACCGACGCTCTCGCGGGGCTCGATTTCGACTACTTCTACGCCTGCGGCCCGCTGCCGATGCTCCGGGCGCTGTCGCAGGCTACGGCGTGCGACGGCCAGCTCTCGTTCGAAGAGCGCATGGGGTGCGGCTTCGGCGCCTGCATGGGGTGCTCGTGCAAGACCCTCACGGGAAGCAAACGCATCTGCAAGGAGGGGCCGGTGATGAACAAGGGCGAGATACTTTGGTGAATGGATAACATGGACGATGCGGCCCTTTGGGCCGTGCGGGCCGCAGCCTCCCGGTGCGGAGGCCCGCAAGCGTGCTCCGCAGGCAGCGGCCGTATCTCCCGAACAGAATTGATATGATAGACACTTCCGTCATACTTTCCGGGTTGAGGTTGGACAACCCTGTCATTCCGGCCAGCGGCACGTTCGGCTACGGCCGGGAGTTCAGCGACTTCTACGACCTCGACATGTTGGGCTCCTTCTCGTTCAAGGGCACCACGCGCGAACCCCGCTTCGGCAACCCCACGCCCCGCATCGCCGAGTGCCGCGAGGGGATGATCAATGCTGTGGGGCTGCAGAATCCCGGCATCGACCATGTCATCGCTGAGGAGCTGCCGCGCCTGCGCGAATTTTTCCACAAGCCTGTCATCGCCAACATCTCAGGCTTCTCGGTCGAGGAGTATGCCTACTGCTGCGAGCGCATCGACAAGGAGGAGCAGGTGGGGTTGATCGAGGTCAACGTTTCGTGTCCCAACGTGCGGCACGGCGGCATGTCGTTCGGCACTTCGCCCGAAGCGGCCGCCGAAGTGACGCGCGCCGTCAAGGCCGTGACGACCAAGCCGGTCTACATCAAGCTGAGCCCCAACGTGACGGACATCGTGGCCATTGCCCGGGCGTGCGAGGAGGCCGGGGCCGACGGGCTGTGCCTGATAAACACCTTGCTGGGCATGCGCATCGACATCGAGCGCCGCAGACCCGTCATCGCCAATACGATGGGCGGTTTTTCGGGCCCGGCGGTCTTCCCCGTCGCCGTGCGGATGGTCTGGCAGGTCGCCCGCGCGTGCCGGGTGCCCGTCATCGGGTGCGGCGGCGTCTCGACGGCCCGCGATGTGATCGAGATGATGATGGCCGGTGCCACGGCCGTCGAGGTGGGGGCCGCCAACCTGGTCGATCCCTATGCCTGCAAGAAGATTATCGAAGCACTGCCCGCCGAGATGGAGCGCCTGGGGATCGAACGCCTGAGCGACATCATAGGAATCGTACAAAGCGGCAACTGAGAGGCGGTGCGAAAGGCGGCGGGCGCCGCTGTCTCCGCACTGCGTTTTGCAAGGCCGGAAGCCTTGCGCCCGGAGCCGGCTCGCATCAACAATGCGACCCCCGCAGCTGGGCCGGACGAATGTGAAGAACAAATTTTTTCGGAATGAATAACAAAGACGTAATCATCGCCTGCGACTTCAAGTCGGCCGAGGAGACTTTCCGCTTCCTCGATCTGTTCTGCAACGAAGCGCGCAAACCCTTTCTGAAGATCGGCATGGAGCTTTTCTACGCCGAAGGCCCGGCCATCGTGCGCGAAATCAAGCGCCGGGGCCACCGCATTTTCCTCGACCTCAAGCTCCACGACATTCCCAACACCGTGAAAAAGGCGATGGCCGTGCTGTCGCGGCTCGACGTCGACATGTGCAATGTCCACGCCGCCGGCACCATCGAGATGATGCGCGCCGCGGTCGAGGGACTCACGCGCGAGGACGGCACTCGGCCCCTGCTCGTAGCCGTGACGCAGCTCACCTCCACGAGCGAGGAGCGCATGCAGCGCGAGCTGCTGATCGGCGCCTCGATCAACGACACGATCGTACGTTACGCCTGCAACACGCGCCAAGCGGGGCTCGACGGCGTGGTCTGCTCGCCGCTCGAGGCCGGCATGGTCCACGAGGCGTGCGGCGCCGGCTTCCTGACCGTCACGCCCGGCATCCGCTTCGCCGACGGCGACGTCGCCGACCAGGTGCGCGTCACCACGCCCGCCCGCGCCCGCGAAATCGGGTCGGACTTCATCGTCGTGGGGCGCCCCGTCACCGCTGCGCCCGATCCCGTGGCTGCCTACCGCCGCTGCGTGGAAGAATTTATAGGTGTGGAGTGAAAATTGAAAGGCATCCGGCAAAAACCTTTCACTTTCAACCTGTCATCTGTCATGAAGTCCGTAAAGCTATTCTACCTGCGCAACTGCCCCTTCTGCAAACGGGCGCTGCGCTACATCGACGAAGCCAGGGCGGCGCATCCCGAGCTGGCGGCCGTCGAAATCGAGATGATCGAGGAGTCGGAGCAGCCCGAGGCGGCCGACCGCTACGATTACTACTATGTTCCCACGTTCTATGTCGGCGATGTCAAGGTCCACGAGGGCGGCATCTATCCCGACGAGGTGGAGCCGATCCTGCGCAAGGCGCTGGACTGACCGGCCCGAGAAGAAACCGAAACCCATGATAACGATGGAAAAACGAATTGCTGAAGATCTGCTTGCGATCGGCGCGGTGTTCCTGCGCCCCGGGCAGCCGTTCACCTGGGCCAGCGGCATCAAGAGCCCGATCTATTGCGACAACCGCCTGACGCTGACGGCTGTCGAGGTGCGCAAACACGTCGAGGCCGGGCTGGCCGAGACCGTCCGCACGAAGTTCCCCGATGCGGAGGTGCTGATGGGCACCTCCACGGCCGGCATCGCCCATGCCGCCATCACGGCCACGCTGCTCGACCTGCCGATGGGCTACGTCCGCTCGGGCGCCAAGGACCACGGCCGCGGCAACCGCATCGAGGGCAAGCTCGAAAAGGGCCGGAAGGCGGTCGTCATCGAAGACCTCATCTCGACCGCCGGTTCCTGCATCGAGGTGGTCGAAGCCCTGCGCGAGGCCGGCGCCGAGGTGCTGGGCGTGGCTTCGATCTTCACCTACGGCATGCGCAAGGGCATCGAACGCCTGCGCGAGGCCGGAGTGGTGAACTACAGCCTCTCGAACCTCGACGCGCTGGTCGAAGTCGCCGCCGAAAAGGGCTACATCCGCCCCGAGGAGAAGGCGCGCCTGCTCGCTTTCCGCGACAACCCCGCCGACGAGGGCTGGATGAACCGATAAATTCACAATTCATAATTCACAATTAAGAATTGTGTTAGGACGATCATTGTGAATTGTGAATTCTTAATTATGAATTGATTATGCGTCACCTGATAGACCCCATGGATCTGACGGTCGAGGAGACCGGGCGGATCATCGCCCTGGCCGAGGAGATCATCGCCGACCGGGCCCGCTTCAGCCAGGCCTGCAAGGGCAAGAAACTGGCCACGCTTTTCTACGAACCTTCGACCCGCACGCGGCTGAGTTTCACGGCGGCCATGCTCGAACTGGGCGGCGAGGTCATCGGATTCTCCGATGCGGCTTCGTCGTCGGTCTCCAAGGGCGAGACCGTGGCCGACACGGTGCGGGTCATCCGCTGCTTCGCCGACATCATCGCCATGCGCCACTTCAAGGAGGGGGCTCCGCTGGTGGCGTCGCAGTATGCCGGCATTCCGGTCATCAACGCCGGCGACGGCAGCCACTCCCACCCCACGCAGACGCTCACCGACCTGCTGACCATCAAGCGCGAAAAGGGGCGTTTCGACCACCTCACGATCGGCTTCTGCGGCGATCTGAAGTTCGGCCGCACGGTCCATTCGCTCATCAAGGCGCTGTCGCGCTACGAAGGGGTGAGGGTGATCCTCATCTCGCCCGAGGAGCTGCGGCTGCCCGACTACATGCTGCAGGAGATGCGCGCCAACTCCGGTCTGGAGTTCCGTGAGGTGCGCACCATGGAGGAGGCGATGCCCGAGCTGGACATTCTCTACATGACGCGCGTGCAGAAAGAACGCTTCCTCGACGAGGAGGAGTTCGACCGTGTGAAGGACAGCTTCGTGCTCGACCCCGAAAAGCTGAAGCCGGCGCGCGAAGACATGATCATCCTCCACCCGCTGCCCCGTGTCAACGAGATCGCGCGGGCGGTCGACAACGACCCTCGTGCGGCCTATTTCCGGCAGGTGGAGAACGGCAAGTTCGTGCGCATGGCGCTTATCTGCACCCTGCTGCAATGGGCCGGCGAGAACCGCCCCTACGAACGGACGCCCGTCTTTGCCGAACCCTACGTTGTAGGCGGACATGTCTGTACCAACGGACGCTGCATCTCTGCGACCGAGGATGTCGACCCCATCTTCCACCGCACGGCCGACGGCACCTGCCGCTGCGCCTACTGCGAGGGGAAAGCCCGCTCGTTCGGGGTGAAAGGTGAAAAGTGAGCGATGAAAAGGTGCCTGCATTTTTGATGCAGCCTTGAATTGTCGATAAATTGTCGATAGAATCCGACCGGGGATTTTGAAAGTAGACCGGAATGGCCTACCTTTGTCATATCGATTTTACTACGACGCAGAACGGAACAGACGATGGTGGGCGTGAGTCATACGAACGGATCGGGGCGCAAGCGGCGGCAGTCGGAACAGGCGGCCGGGCAAGCGGTGTCGAGACGTCGGCGAGGGCTCGCTGCGGTCTGCCGGGGCAACGGGTGCCCGTCTGCGCGATCGTCGGACAGATAAGGACCGCCACGACATGTGCATGTCGCGGCGGTTCGGCTTTTCAGAAAAGGGGCGATGACGGCGGCGAACCTGCCGGGATGGCAACGGAAGACCGGGCCCCGGGAAGAGAGACTGAACAACAAAAGAAACGCGATATGAAAGTAGGTGTGATCATGGGCTCGACGAGCGACTACGAAGTGATGGCCGATGCCGTGCGGACGCTCGAAGAATTCGGTGTCGAATTCGAAAAACGCGTGGTGAGCGCCCACCGCACGCCCGACCTGCTGTGCGAATACGCCAAGACGGCCCGCGGCCGCGGCCTGGGCGTCATCATCGCCGGAGCCGGCGGTGCGGCCCATCTGCCGGGCATGGTGGCCGCGATGACGACGCTGCCGGTGGTGGGCGTGCCGGTGAAGTCGCGGGCCCTCAACGGCCTCGACTCGCTGCTGTCGATCGTACAGATGCCTGCCGGGGTGCCGGTGGCTACGACGGCCATCAACGGAGCGAAGAACGCCGCGCTGATCGCTGTTTCGATCCTTGCCCTGCAGGACGAAGCGCTGGCCGGCCGGCTCGACGCGTTCCGAGCGAAGCAGACGTCCGACGTACTGAAAGCCGAACTTTAGGATGAAGACCATCGGCATCATAGGAGGCGGCCAGCTGGGGCTGATGATCGCGGAGGAGGCGCGCCGGCTGGGCGTGCGCATCGTGGCGCTCGACCCTGCGCCCGACGCTCCGGCCTTTGCCGTGTGCGACGAACGCATCGTGGCGCCCTACGACGATGCGGCAGCCCTCGAAGAACTGTGCCGGCGGAGCGATGCGGTGACCTATGAATTCGAGAACGTGCCGGGCGGAGTGCTGGTCCCGCTGGCCGAAAAATACAACATTCCGCAGGGATTCCGGCCGCTCTACGATTCGCAGGACCGTCTGCGCGAGAAAGAGAACGCCCGGGCCCATGGTTTCGAGACGCCGGCCTATGCGGCGGTCGACGACGAAGCGGGGCTGCGGCGGGCTGTGGCGCAACTGGGCTATCCCTGCGTGCTGAAGACCCGCACGCTGGGCTACGACGGCCACGGTCAGGCGGTGCTGCGCTCGGAAGCGGACCTCGACAAGGCGCTGCCGCTGCTGGCGGTGCCCTGCATTCTGGAGGCTTTCGTCGATTTCGACTACGAGGCCAGCTTGGTGATGGTGGCCGACGGCGAGCGGGTCGTCACGTTCCCCGTGGGCCGCAATGTCCACCGCGACGGCATCCTCGATCTTTGCTTCGTGCCGGCCGAGGGGCTTTCGCCGGAGCTGACGGCGCGCATGCGCGCCACGGGCGAAGCGTTCATGCGGGCGTGCGGCTACACGGGCATTCTGGCTGTGGAACTCTTTGTCAAAGGCGACCGCTTCTGGTTCAACGAGATGGCGCCGCGACCCCACAACTCGGGCCACTGGACCATCGAGGGGTGTTCGACCAACCAATACCGCGAGCTGGTACGCTACCTGACGGGCGAACCGCTCGAAGAACCGCGGCAGACGGCGCCCGCCGTGATGAAGAACATCCTGGGGCGCGATCTCGAAGCGGCGCGCGCGATAGCGGCCGAGGGCGGCGACGGGGTGCATGTCCACCTCTACGGCAAGAGCGAGAGCCGCCCCTTGCGCAAGATGGGGCACATTACCTTCACGGACATGACGGCCGAAAAATATGCCGCCCGCTGGGCGGAGCGGTTCGAGCAGTGAGAGTTTGAAGGGTGTTGTCCGGCTCTTCAGAGCCGTGCGGGCCGCAGCCTCTGCCGCGCGGAGGCCCGCAACAAAGAGCATGTTGCGTCCCTTCCGCAGGCTGCGGTCCGTGGCTTGCTTGAAAATAAAAACAGAAGAACCCAAAATATGAAGAACTACCGTGTTTACGTCGAGAAGAAGCCCCGGTTCCGGGTGGAGGCCGAGAGCCTGCGCCGCGAGCTGAACGCCAATCTGGGGCTGGAGTTGCAGAACCTGCGTCTGCTCAACGTCTACGACCTTTTCGGATTCGGCGAGGAGCTGTTGGAGAGGAGCCGCTACGCGGTCTTCGGCGAGACGGTGACCGACACGGTGACCGACACGTGCGACCTGAGCGGCCATAAATACCTGGCCGTGGAATTTCTGCCCGGGCAGTTCGACCAGCGCGCCGCTTCGGCCGTCGACTGCGTGCGGCTGATCGACCCGGCGGCCGACGTACGCATCCGCTCGTCGAAGCTGCTGCTTTTCGACGCTACGGTGAGCGACGAGGAGCTGGCCCGCATCCGGCACTACTATGTCAATGCCGTCGAGTCGCGCGAAAAGAATCTCGGCGTGCTCAGCGAGACCGAACAACCCGAAGTGAGCCCCGTGGAGGTGCTGACGGGCTTCCGGGAGCTGACCGACGACCGGCTGGCTGCCCGCTGCAAGGAGTGGGGGCTGGCCATGAATGCCGACGACCTGCAAGAGGTGGTGCGCTATTTCCGCGAGGAGGGGCGCGACCCTTATGAGACGGAGCTGCGCATCCTCGACACCTATTGGAGCGACCATTGCCGCCACACGACCTTCACCACCGAGCTCACGGGCATCACGGTCGAGGAGTCGTTTCTCAAGGACGAGTTGGAGGATTCGCTGGCCTTGTATCTGCGCATCCGCCGCGAACTGGGCCGCGAGCACAAGAGCCTCTGTCTGATGGATCTGGCCACCATCGGCGCCCGCTGGCTGCGCAAGGAGGGCCTGCTGGACGACCTGGAGACGAGCGACGAGAACAACGCCTGCTCGGTCTATGTGGACGTGGAGGCCGACGGTACAACGGAGCGCTGGCTCCTGCAGTTCAAGAACGAGACCCACAACCATCCCACCGAGATCGAGCCTTTCGGCGGTGCTTCGACCTGCCTGGGCGGCGCCATCCGCGACCCGCTGTCGGGCCGCAGCTATGTTTACCAGGCCATGCGCGTGACGGGCGCGGGCGACATCTACCGCAAGGTGAGCGAGACGCTGCCGGGCAAGCTGCCGCAGAGCGTCATTTCGAAGAAGGCCGCGGCCGGCTATTCGAGCTACGGCAACCAGATCGGTCTGGCGACGACCCACGTGCGCGAAATCTACCACCCGGGCTATGTGGCCAAGCGTCTCGAAGTGGGCGCCGTGGCGGGTGCCGTCAAGGCGGAGAACGTGCGCCGCGAGCGCCCCGAGCCGGGCGACCGCATCGTCATGCTGGGCGGCCGTACGGGCCGCGACGGCATCGGCGGAGCGACGGGCTCGTCGAAGGAACACGATTCGCATTCGCTCGAAACCTGCGGCAGCGAGGTGCAGAAAGGCAACGCGCCCGAGGAACGCAAGCTGGAGCGGCTGTTCCGCCGTCCGGAGGTCACGCGGCTCATCAAGAAGTCGAACGATTTCGGTGCGGGCGGCGTGAGCGTGGCCATCGGCGAGCTGGCCGACGGGCTGGACATCTACCTCGACCGCGTGAAGACCAAATACAGCGGACTGAACGCCACCGAACTGGCCATCAGCGAGTCGCAGGAGCGCATGGCCGTGGTCGTCGAGGCCAAGGACGTCGCGGAGTTCATGCGTTGCTGCCGCGAGGAGAACATCGAGGCGGTCGAGGTGGCCGACGTCACCGCGACGGGCCGCATGCGGATGTTCTGCCGCGACTGCAAGGTGGCGGACCTCAGCCGCGAATTCATCGATTCGGCCGGGGCACGCCATTATGCCGAGGCGCGGATCGGCGCCGTGGAGGAGCGGAGCCCCTTCGCGCGCACGGTGGCCGGCGCCGACCTGGCGGAACGCTTCGCCAACAATCTGAAAGACGACAACGTGCTCTCGCAGCGCGGACTCATCGAGATGTTCGATTCGACCATCGGCCGTTCGACGGTGCTGCTGCCTTTCGGCGGCCGGACCCAGCGCACCGAGACGCAGGTTTCGGTGCAGAAACTGCCTGTCGACGGCTATACCGACACGGCCAGCATCATGGCCCACGGCTACAATCCGTTCATCGCGTCGTGGAGCCCCTATCATGGTGCGGCCTACGCCGTAGTCGAGGCGGCCGCCAAGGTCGTGGCGGCCGGTGCGCGCTACGACCGGATGCGCTATTCTTATCAAGAGTATTTCGAGCGCATGACGCGCGACGCCCGTTCGTGGGGCAAGCCGTTGGCGGCACTCCTCGGTGCGCTGCGCATGCAGGCGGAGCTGGGGCTTCCCTCCATAGGCGGCAAGGACTCGATGTCGGGTACGTTCCAGGAGATCAACGTGCCGCCCATGCTCATGGCTTTCGGCATCACCACGGTGGATGCCCGCAACGTCATTTCGCCCGAGTTCAAGGCTCCGGGCCACAAGATATATGTTGTCCGCCATACGCCCCGCGCCAACGGCATGCCCGACAGCGCGGCGCTGAAGCGCAATTTCGGCTTCGTGAGCGATGCCATCGCGGCCGGCCGGGTCGTATCGGCATGGTCGGCGGGTTTCGGCGGCATCGGCGAGGCGCTGGCGAAAATGGCGTTCGGCAACGAGGTGGGCGCCGCTGTGACGCTGCCCGAAGAACGGCTCTACGAGTACGCCTACGGTTCGATCGTCGTCGAGGCCACGGAGGCGCTGGAATTCCCGGCGGCCGAACTCTTGGGCGAGACCGTGGAAGACAAGGCGCTGACGGTGAACGGCGTGCGGATGCCGCTCGGCGAACTCTACCGCGCCAATACGGAGCGTTTCGCGACGGTCTATCCCGACAAGGGCGACAACCGGGCCGAGGTCATGAAGGCCGAACCCCGCACAGGCGCCGTCGCCTACCCGGGTCCGGCGGTGGAGCATCCGGTGGCCTATCTGCCGGTTTTTCCGGGCACCAACTGCGACTACGACACGGCCAAGGCGTTCCGCCGGGCGGGCGCCGGGGTGGAGACGAGCGTGCTGTGCAACCTCGGGGGCGACGACATCCTGCGCTCGATCGACGAGATGCGGGTGCATATCGACCGATGCCATATCTTCGTGCTGAGCGGCGGTTTCTCGGCGGGCGACGAACCCGACGGAAGCGCCAAATTCATTGTGAACGTACTGAATAACGACAAGATACGGAGCGCGATCCACGCCCTGCTCGACCGCGGCGGTCTGATTCTCGGCATCTGCAACGGTTTCCAGGCGCTGGTCAAGTCGGGCCTGCTGCCCTACGGCCGCCTGGGTATGGTGACCGAGGAGTCGCCCACGCTTTTCCGCAACGATGTCAACCGCCACATCTCGCAGGTGGTGACCACGCGCGTGGCTTCCGCCGCGTCGCCGTGGCTGGCCGGTTTCGAGCCGGGCGAGCTGCACAGCATCGCCGTGAGCCACGGCGAAGGCAAGTTCGTGGTGAGCGAAGAACTGGCCCGCAGGCTCTTCGAGGCGGGGCAGGTGGCTTTCCAGTATGCGGGGCCCGACGGCGAAGCGACCGCGGAGGCGCCGTGGAATCCCAACGGCTCGTCGTACGCCATCGAAGGCATCGTCTCGCCCGACGGACGCATTCTGGGCAAGATGGGCCACACCGAACGCTGGGAGGAGAACCTCTACCGCAACATCGCCGGCAACAAACGGCAGGACCTGTTCGGCAATGCGGTGGCCTACTTTCGGAAAGGTTAAAGGTGCAAAGCGAAACGATAGAAACCAAAAAATAAACAAACCATGAAACAACTCGAAATGCTCTACGAGGGCAAGGCCAAGCAGGTGTTCCTGACCGACGATCCCGACAAGATCGTCATCCACTACAAGGATGCCGCCACGGCGTTCAACAACATCAAGAAGGCGACCATCGAGAACAAAGGCGTGCTGAACAACGCCATCTCCACCTTGATTTTCAAGGAGCTGCACAAGGCCGGCGTGAAGACCCACTACATCGAGACGCTCAACGACCGCGACCAGCTCTGCCGCAAGGTGACGATCATCCCGCTGGAGGTGATCGTGCGCAACGTCATCGCCGGGTCGATGGCCCAGCGTCTGGGCATCGAGGAGGGCACGCAGCCCTCGAACGTCATCTTCGACATCTGCTACAAGAAAGACGAGTTGGGCGATCCGCTTATCAACGATCACCATGCCGTGGCGCTCGGCGCCGCCACCTACGAGGAACTGGCCGAGATCTATGCCATGACGGCCAAGATCAACGAGGTGCTCAAGGGGCTCTTCGCACAGATGAACATCCGGCTCGTCGACTTCAAGATCGAGTTCGGCAAGACCTCCGACGGCCGGATCGTGCTGGCCGACGAGGTGTCGCCCGACACGTGCCGCCTGTGGGACGCCACGACCAACGAGAAGCTCGACAAGGACCGTTTCCGCCGCGACCTGGGCAAGGTGCGCGAGGCCTACGAGGAGATTCTGGCCCGTCTGCGCAAAATCGCCGAGTAGGGATGGAAAATCCGATGATCGACAGGGAGCTGCACGAGGAGTGCGGCGTGTTCGGCGTCTACGGGGTGCCCGGCGCTTCGACGCTCGCCTACTATGGTCTGCATGCCCTCCAGCATCGCGGCCAGGAGGGGTGCGGCATCGTGAGCGTCGACGATCGGGGGCGTTTCCACCGCATCAAGGGCGAGGGGCTGGTGACCGAGGTCTTCAAGGAGCCCAACCTGGCAACCCTGACGGGCAGCACGGCCATCGGCCACGTGCGTTATTCGACGGCCGGCGGCGGGGGCATCGAGAACGTCCAGCCTTTCCTGTTCCGCCACAACTCGGGCGATTTCGCCCTGGCGCACAACGGCAACATCGTCAACTCGGCCGGCCTGCGCGAGTACCTCGAGAACAAGGGCAGCCTTTTCCATTCTTCGTCCGACAGCGAGATCCTGGCTCACCTGATCAAGAAGGAGACCCGTTACCACGACCGGCCGCGCATCTATTCGATCATCGATGCGCTCAACATGCTGGAGGGGGCTTTCGCTTTCGTCATCATGACGGCCAACCGCATCTACGCCTGCCGCGACAAGTACGGCCTGCGCCCTCTTTCGATCGGGCGGCTGGGCGACGGTTACGTGGTGTCGAGCGAGACCTGCGCGTTCGACGTGCTGGGCGCCGAATTCGTGCGCGACGTGGAGCCGGGCGAGATCGTCACGATCGACGAGCACGGCCTGCGTTCGACCGACTATTCGCACTACAAGCGCCGCCAGATGTGCGCCATGGAGTACATCTACTTCGCGCGGCCCGACAGCGACATCGAGGGATGCAACGTCCATGCTTTCCGCAAGGAGTCGGGGCGGCTGCTCTTCGCCGAGGCGCCGGCACCGGCCGACATCGTGGTCGGCGTGCCCGATTCGAGCCTCAGCGCCGCGATGGGCTATGCCGAAGCAGGCGGCCTGCCCTACGAAATGGGACTCATCAAGAACAAGTACATCGGCCGCACCTTCATCCAGCCCTCGCAGGAGATGCGTGAGAAAGGCGTGCGGATGAAACTCTCGGCCGTGCGTTCGATCGTGCGGGGCAAGCGCGTGGCGCTTATCGACGATTCGATCGTGCGGGGCACGACCTCGCGCCGCATCGTGGGCATGCTGCGCGAGGCGGGCGCCACGGAGGTGCACGTGCGCATCGCGTCGCCCCCGATGACCGATCCGTGTTTCTACGGCGTCGACACCTCCACCTACGACGAGCTTATTTCGGCCCGGCTCGACGTGGAGGGCGTGCGCCGCGAAATCGGCTGCGACACGCTGGCGTTCCTCTCCGAGAAGGCGCTCTATGCGGCGGGCGGGCGCTGCGAACTCTGCACCGCCTGCTTCACGGGGCATTACCCTACGGCGCTTTACACGGCGCGCGAGGAGGCCAACAAGGACGGAAAATTTTAGACAAATGAAAGTTGAAAGGTGAAAAATGAAAGGTCCCGGGAAGACGCGGCGTTTGCGCTCGAAAGAAAGGATTGAAGCGGAACCTTGACCGGGAACTCTCCATTTTTCATTTTTAATTCTTAATTTTTAATTGACATAATGGCTGAAAGTTATGAAAAGGCCGGCGTGAATCTCGAGGCCGGATACGAAGTGGTGCGGCGCATCAAGAAGCACGTGGCGTCGACTTCGCGCCTGGGCGTGATGGGCAACATCGGCGCCTTCGGGGGCATGTTCGACCTCTCGGCGCTCAAGGTGGAGGAACCGGTGCTGGTGAGCGGCACCGACGGCGTGGGCACCAAGCTCAAGCTGGCGTTCGCCATGGACAAGCACGACACCATCGGCATCGACGCCGTGGCCATGTGCGTCAACGACGTGCTGGCGCAGGGGGCCGAGCCGCTGCTGTTCCTCGACTATGTGGCCGTGGGCAGCAACGAGCCCCGGAAGATCGAGGCCATCGTGGCGGGCGTCGCCGAGGGCTGCCGCCAGGCCGGCTGCGCGCTGGTGGGCGGCGAGACGGCCGAGATGCCGGGCATGTATGCCGACGGCGAGTACGACATCGCCGGATTCACGGTGGGCGTGGTCGAGAAGAAGCGGTTGATCGACGGCTCGAAGGTTCGGGTCGGCGACGTGCTGGTGGGCGTGGCGTCGAGCGGCGTCCACTCCAACGGTTTCAGCCTGGTGCGCAAGATCGTGGCCGACAGCGGGCTGAACCTGCACGAAAGCTGCCCCGAACTCTCCGACCGCCTGCTGGGCGAGGTGCTGCTGACCCCGACGAAGATCTACGTGAAACAGATGCTGGAGGTGATCCGCAGCTGCGACGTCCACGGCATCAGCCACATCACGGGCGGCGGCTTCGACGAGAACATCCCGCGCATCCTCCGCGAGGGGCAGGGCATCGAGATCGAGGAGGGTTCGTGGGAGATTCTGCCCGTGTTCCGCTTCCTCGAGAAGTACGGCAAGGTGCCCCACCGCGAGATGTTCAACATCTTCAACATGGGCATCGGCATGGTCGTGGCGCTCGACGCTGCCGAGGCGCAGCGTGCCATCGACATCCTCACGGCGCAAGGCGAGCGGGCAACGGTCATCGGACGAGTCACCGGCACCGAGGGTGTCGTCATCCGGTAGCCATGCACCGGATCGCGGTATTCGCCAGCGGCGAGGGCACCAATTTCGAGGCGATCGCCGGAGCGTGCGAGCAGGGTGTGCTGGACGCACGCGCGGTGTTGCTGGTGTGCGACAGGCCCGGTGCGCATGCGGTCGACCGGGCGGCCGCGCACGGAGTCGAAACGTTCGTTTTCTCGCCGAGGGAGTATGCTTCGAAAGCGGATTACGAAAACGAAATCATAGCGCGGCTCGATGCCGCCGGCGTGGAGCTGGTCTGCCTGGCGGGCTACATGCGTATCGTGGGCGACACCCTGCTGGAGGCCTACGGCGGGCGGATCGTCAACGTTCATCCGTCGCTGCTCCCGGCCTTTCGCGGCGCCCGTGCCATCGAACAGGCGCTGGAGTACGGCGTCAAGGTCTTCGGCGTGACGATCCATCGGGTCGACGCCACGCTCGACGGCGGACCCATCCTCGCCCAGCGGGCGTTCGCCTACGAGGGCGGCGATCTCGCCGAGCTGGAACGGCTGGTACACGAAACGGAATATCCGCTCTATATTGAAACGATACGGAAACTGCTTGAAGATGAATAGGGAAGAGATCGAACGGCTCGTGGATTCGCAGCCGACGGTTTTTGTCGGTTCGGTCGACGGGGAGGGATTCCCCAACGTCAAGGCCATGCTGGCGCCGCGCGTGCGCGAGGGGCTCCGGACGTTTTGGCTGACGACCAACACGTCGTCAATGCGGGTGGCGCAGTTCCGGCGCAATCCCCGCGCGGCGCTCTACTTCTGCGACGAGGAGCGTTTCCTCGGCGTGCAGCTGCGCGGGACGATGGAGGTGCTCGAAGATGCCGCATCGCGGCGATTCATCTGGCGCGAGGGCGACACGGAATATTATCCGCTCGGGGTCGACGACCCCGACTACTGCGTACTGCGTTTTACGGCCGAAACGGGCCGTGCATACTCGGATTATCATTCGGAAAACTTTGAAACAGAATAATATGCGTGCTTTAATCAGTGTGAGCGACAAGCGGGGCGTCGTGGAGTTCGCCCGGAGCCTGCGCGAACTGGGCTGGGAGGTGATCGCTACGGGCGGCACCATGAAACTGCTGCGCGACAGCGGTGTTGAAGTGCTGAATATCAGCGATGTGACGGGATTTCCCGAAATCTGCGACGGACGGGTCAAGACCCTCCATCCCAAGGTGCACGGCGGTCTGCTGGCGCGCCGCGACGATCCCGAGCACCTGCGGGCGCTGAAGGAGAACGGCATCGGGTTCATCGACCTGGTGTGCGTCAACCTCTATCCGTTCCGCGAGACGATCGCCAGGCCCGGCGTGGAGATGGCCGAAGCCATCGAGAACATCGACATCGGCGGTCCTTCGATGCTGCGCTCGGCGGCCAAGAACTGGGTCGACGTGACAGTGGTGTGCAACCCTGACGACTACGACCGGATTCTGAGCGAGATACGTGCTTCGGGAAACACCGAAAAAGCCACGCGGCTGCGCCTTTCGGCCGAGGCCTACACTCACACGGCGCAGTACGATGCCATGATCGCCGCCTACATGCGGGCGCAGGCCGGGCTCGACGAGAAACTGTTCCTCGAATTCGACCTTGTGCAGTCGCTGCGCTACGGCGAGAACCCCCACCAGTCGGCCAAGTTCTACCGCGAGGGCGAACGGACGCCCTATTCGCTGGCTTTCGCGCGGCAGCTAAACGGCAAAGAGTTGTCTTACAATAATATACAGGATGCCAATGCGGCGCTGTGCATCGTGCGCGAGTTCGATGCGCCGTTCTGCGTGGGTCTCAAGCACATGAACCCTTGCGGCGCGGCCGTGGGCAGGGACGGTGCCGATGCCTGGACGAAGGCCTACGAAGCCGACAAGGTGTCGATCTTCGGCGGCATCGTGGCCACCAACTGCACCGTCACGCGCGAGATGGCCGAACTGATGAAGCCGGTTTTCCTGGAGATCATCATGGCGCCGAAGTTCGATGAGGGGGCGCTCGAAGTGCTCTGCGCGAAGAAGAACCTGCGCCTGCTGGAGGTCGACATGTCGCGCGCCGAGGGGGCGCCCAGACAGTATGCGAGCGTCAACGGCGGGCTGCTGGTGCAGGAGCTCGACGTAGAGACGAAAACCGTGACGGCCGACATGTGCGTGACGAAGAGCCGGCCGACGGCCGCGCAGCTGGACGATCTCAATTTCGGCTGGCGCATTGTCAAGCATGTGAAATCCAATGCCATCGTGGCCGTGAAGGAGGGCCGCACCTTGGGTGTCGGCGCCGGGCAGATGAACCGCATCGGCTCGGCTGAAATCGCCCTGAAGCAGGCCCGGGCCGCCGGCTTCACCGAGGGGCTGGTGCTGGCTTCGGACGGTTTCTTCCCGTTCGACGACTGCGTGACCCTCGCGGCCGAATACGGCGTTGCGGCCATCGTCCAGCCGGGCGGCTCGGTGCGCGACGAGGATTCGGTGCGCAAGGCCGACGAAAAGGGAATCGCGATGTGCTTTGCGGGCGAACGCCACTTCAAACATTGATTTGCAGACAAGGTGGAAGGGCGCAGGCGAACCGTATCCGGAAATTCGTCTTCGATCTTTTTGCGACGGCTTGATTTCGTTTTTTTGCGGAAACGGCCTGCAATTTTACCTTTCACCTTTCACTTTTAACCTTTCGCTTATATGAAAGTTCTTGTAATCGGTTCGGGCGGCCGCGAGCACGCCATTGTCGATGCGCTGACGCGCTCGCCGCAAGCGGAGAAAATCTATTGCGCTCCCGGCAATGCCGGCATCGCCCGCCAGGCCGAGTGCGTGGCCATCCGGGAAACCGACACCGAGGGGCTGTGCGACTTCGCCTTGGCACACGGGATCGGACTGACGGTCGTAGGGCCGGAGGTGGCGCTGGCGGCAGGGGTCGTAGATGTGTTCCGGGCCGCAGGACTGCGGATCTTCGGTCCGACGAAGGCCGCCGCGCGCATCGAATCGTCGAAGGAGTTCGCCAAGGAGCTGATGGCGAAATACGACATACCCACGGCCGGGTTCCGGGCCTTCACCGACTATGCCGCTGCCCGCGACTACGTGGCCGGACGTCCGTTTCCCGCCGTGCTGAAGTACGACGGACTGGCCGCCGGCAAGGGCGTGGTCATCGCGGCTACGATGGAGGAGGCCGACGCGGCCTTGCGCGACATGTTGCTCGACGACAAGTTCGGCGAGGGCAAGGTGGTCGTCGAGGATTATCTGGAAGGCCCCGAGTTCTCGTTCATGTGCTTCGTTTCGGGCCGCCGCGTGTGGCCCATGGTGCTGGCGCAGGACCACAAACGGGCTTACGACGGCGACGAAGGACCCAACACGGGAGGCATGGGGGCCTATTCGCCGCTGCCGTTCGTGACGGCCGACGACGAAAAATTCGCGCTCGACCGCATCATGCAGCCCGTGGCCGATGCGATGGCGGCCGAAGGATGCCCCTTCGAAGGGGTGCTCTACGGCGGTCTGATGAAGACGGCGCAGGGCATTCGGGTCATCGAGTTCAACGCCCGCTTCGGCGATCCCGAGACCGAGGTGGTGCTGCCGCGCTTGAAAAGCGACATTGTCGACATCTTCTGCGCTGTGGCCGAGGGGCGCGACGCCCGGCCCGAGTGGCACGATTTTGCGACGCTGGGCATCGTACTGGCGTCGAAAGGCTACCCCGGAGCCTATGAAAAGGGGCACGAGATCAAAGGGCTGGATGCTGTCGGGGGGAGCGTTTACCACATGGGAACCCGGTCCGACGGCGAACGCGTACTGACCGACGGCGGCCGTGTGCTTTTCGTGGTGGGCCGGGGTGCCACGCTGGCCGAGGCGCGCGAAAAAGCGCTGGCCGACGTGGAGCGCATTGCGTGCGACAACCTGTTCCACCGCACCGACATCGGCCATTGGGCGCTGGAGGAAATTACGGTTCACCGTTAAGGATCGGAGGGGGATATGCTGCCCTTTCGGATTGCAAGGTCGCAAGACCTTGCGCCCGGGGCCGGCTCGCGCCCACAGGCGCGACTCCCGCAGCCGGCCCGGGCGAATGGAGCGCGGCAGAATGGAACGGCGTGCTGCTGCCGGGTATGAATAGAGCGACGGAATAGTCTAATTATGTGATTGCGATATGATAATCAGCGGAAAAGAACTTTCGGCCCGACTCAAGGCCGACATGGCGGCGGAGGTGGCGACCTTCCCGGCGAAATACGGACGCGTGCCCCATCTGGCGGTGATTCTGGTGGGCGACGACCCCGGCAGCGTGAGCTACGTGACGGGCAAGGCCAAGGCTTCGGCCGAGGTGGGCATCCGCAACACCACGCTCCGCAAGCCTGCGGAGACGACGGAGGCGGAGTTGCTGGAGATCATCGCCCGACTCAACGCCGATGCGGAGGTCGACGGCATTCTGGTGCAACTTCCCTTGCCGAAGCACATCAACGAAGAACGGGTCATCGCGGCTATCGACAAGACCAAGGATGTCGACGGATTCCACCCGCTCAACGTGGCGGCGCTGTGGCAGAAACAGCCCTGCACGCTGCCCTGCACGCCCAAGGGGATCATCAAGATGCTCAAGGCGGCGGGCGTGGAGATCGCCGGCCGCGAAGCGGTGGTCGTCGGCCGCAGCAACATCGTGGGACTGCCGGTGGCCAAACTGCTGCTGGACGAGAACGCGACGGTGACCGTCGCTCACAGCCGCACGCGCGACCTGGGGGCGGTGACGCGCCGGGCCGGGATTCTGGTGGTGGCGATCGGACGCCCGAAGTTCGTGACGGCCGACATGGTCTCCGAGGGCGCCGTGGTCATCGACGTGGGGGTCAACCGCGATCCTGCGACGGGCAAGTTGTGCGGCGATGTCGACTATGCGGCCATCGAGCCCAAAGCCTCGGTCATCACGCCCGTGCCGGGCGGTGTGGGCCCGATGACGATCTGCTGCCTGATGGAGAACACGATCGAATGCTTCCTGAAGAAGCAGCAATGATGCGCCGACCCTGCGAATGAAGAAAGCCCGGATTCCTCCGGGCTTTCTTGTTGTTGGGGCGTTTCGTTCGGCTCAGCGTGCCGCAGGCCGGTAAGTGCAAGTGAGTTTCTCGGGCAGAGCTGCGGCCGGATCGCGGCGGCGGACCATAGCCAGGTCGGCGGCCGGGTCGCCCGTGCCGAAATCGAAGCTGTCGGGCGAACGGAACGTCGCGGGCAGGGCGCCGGAGAATCCGAAGCGGCCGTAGAAGCCGCGGAGCCACTCCCGGCCCGGCGTGGGGATAAGGATGACGGCGTCGTCGCCGCGTTCGTCGCATTGCCGCAGTGCCTCTGCCATCAGCTGCGACGCCAGACCCCGGTCCCGGAAATCGGGATGGGTGGCCACTGCATAGATGTAGCTCGTGCGGCCCAGTTCGCTGTCGAACGACAGCACATGAAGCATGGCCGTCAGTCGTCCGTCCTGCTCGGCCGAGAAGATGCGGCTGCGGTCGTAGTGGCGGATGAGAAAGGCATCGATCAACTCGTCGTCGTCGCCGAAAACCAGCTGCCACAGCTCTTTGCAGGCCGCCTCGTCGGGTCGGAGCCGGATGGCGGCGAACTTGTGCAGCAGCTCGGCGGGGTGGTAGGAGAGTTTGGCGTGGCGCAGTCCGTCGAGCCCGAGGTCCTCCTCGCGGTTGATGAACGCGAAACGCTCGGGCAGATGTTCGGCGAAGCACTTGTTGATGATGGTGAAGGCTCCCTCGAAAGCCGTGTCGGCCTTCTCGACGTGGGTGACGAAGGTGTCGTCGCTCACGGCCGAGCCGTAGGTGAAGGCGGCGAGCCGGTCGCCCACGTAGATGCACCCGCCGCGCAGTCCGAGTTCGTCGAAGTGGGCGAACGCCCGCTGCATGGCCCGCTGTTCGGCGCAGAGCTCGGAGGTGTGGCCCTCGTGCGCGCGGCGCCATTCGCGCTCGAGGGCCATGCACTCGTCGAAGCGCCCGGGCGTGAGCTCCTCGTAGCGGTAGTCGGGATATTCGGCCCGGAAGCGGTTGATGTGGTTGCGTTTGGGCTGGTAGTGCTTGCCGGTGAGCGTGCGCAGGTTGTCGGCGCGGTAGATGTAATCCTCGTAGGCCCGGTCGGAGGCGAACGCGAAAGCACCGGGGCAGGCACGGCGCAACGCGTCGCGGCCCTCGTCGGTCAGACCGACGAGCCGCAGCCGCTGTCCGAGGCGGAGGGCATCGTCTTCCAGCGCGGGAAGAATCGGGGTGAAGTCGCCGTCGCCCACGGGCTGCATGTAGCCGATGCGGGTGCCGCCGTCGATGTGGAACCGGATGACCAGGAATCCCCCGACGACGGCCCAGGCGCTGCGGTAGAGCGGCTGCCAGCAGAACATGTTGGCGAAGGCCAGGTCGCAGTTGCGGATGCCCGAAGGCATGGTCAGTCGTTCGATGGCGGCCCGGTCGGCCAGCCGCACGGGGCGGAATTCGATCATTGTTGTTGCGGTTGTAGGAACGGCTGGAGCTGGCGCATGCGGTGCAGCCCTTCTTCCTGCTCCGGCTTCAGCGGCCTGTCATGCTGCAAATCCGGTGCCTGCACGGCCGGTTCCGATGCGGAGGAGGATGCTTCCTGCTCCGGTTGGCCGTCGGCCGGCTTCGCGGGGATGTCCCAGCGGATCTCGCCCACGAGGTAGAACGGGTTGCTCATGATGAGCTGGGCCTTGCCCGCATAGGCGGTGTAGCAGGCGGCGTCGGCCGGAGCGAGGGGCGCTGCATTGCGGGAGAATCCGCCCCGGAAGCCGGCGACGCAGAGCGTGCCGACGCCGAAGAAGAGCAGCGTGCTGAAGATGTAGTAGCTCCACCCGGGGTTGAGGATCGATTCGCACCGGTCGCACCGCCCGAAACTGCTGGTGAGCAGGATCAGGAGCGCCAGGGCGGCCAGCACGAGCGGCCAGTTTTCGCCGATCGTGCGGAAGAGCCCGGGCAGCGCGGCGAAGTCGATGTCGAAGAGGGCGGCGGCCGTGAAACGCTGCTGTGCGAGGTGGAACCGCACGGCGTCGGCGAGGTTGACGACGATGATCAACACGAAATTGACGACCGTGTAGTACCAGAATAGGAGGCGCTGGTACCACCGGCTGCAACAGAACTCGAAGGGCAGGAGCGACAGCAGCACGAAAAGCGCGTCGGCGTAGAGGATCGAGCGCGTGTCGAAACGCAGCGAACCGCCTGCCAGCGTGCCGGCCTCGGCCCACCCGATAGGGCCGATGGTCAGGTGGTTGTAGGTGTAGAAGAGCGCCCGGCAGAGCTGCAGGATGCCGTAGAGCACCAGCAGACGCCGCACCAGCAGTGCCGACGGAGTATGGAGCAGGCGTTGCATCACTCGCAGGCTTTGAGCGACATGTCGAGCGACTTGATCCGGTGGGTCAGCGCCCCGACGGAGATGAAGTCGACGCCGCATTCGGCGTAGTCGCGCAGGTTGTCGAGCGTGATGCCGCCGCTCGATTCGGTTTCGCAGCGCCCGGCCACCTTGCGCACGGCTTCGCGCGTGAGTTCGGGCGTGAAGTTGTCGAACATGATGCGGTCGACGCCTCCGGCGGCGAAGACTTCGTCGATGTCCTCCAGCGTGCGGACCTCGCATTCGATGGGGATCGTCTTGCCCTTGGCCGCCAGGTATTCGCGGGCGCCGCGGATGGCGCTGCGGATGCCGCCGGCAAAGTCGATGTGGTTGTCCTTCAGCAGGATCATGTCGAAAAGACCCATGCGGTGGTTCTCACCGCCGCCGATCTTCACGGCCATCTTGTCGAGCACGCGCATGCCCGGCGTGGTCTTGCGGGTGTCGAGCACGCGGGTGCGGAGGCCTTCGAGGCGGGCGACGTAAACGGCCGTCTGCGTGGCCACGCCGCTCATGCGCTGCATGATGTTGAGCAGGATGCGCTCGGCCTGCAGCAGCGAGCGCAGGCGCCCCGAGACGTAGAACGCCACGTCGCCCGGCCGCACGCGATCGCCGTCGCGGAGCAGCTGTTCGAATTTCACGGCGGGGTCGAGCCGGCGCAGCACCAGTTCGGCGATCTCGATGCCGGCGATGGTTCCCTCCTCCTTGCAGAGCAGGCGCATGCGGCCCTGTTCGTCGGCCGGGATGCAGCAGAGCGAGGTGTGGTCGCCGTCGCCGATGTCTTCCTTGATGCAAAGTTCGACAAGTTCGTCGACGAAGGGTTTGTATTCGGGTTTCATATCGTTGGGTTTTGGATTATTCGAGCATGCGGCCCTCGTATTCGACGCGGTAGGAGCCCAGTTTCGGGACGTTGCACGTGAAACTGATGCGGCAGAGGGTGTTGTCGATGGTGCCCTGCACGTCGGTGAGCGTGTAGGAGGGGAAATCTTTCCAGGCATACCCCCCCCCGACGGCGTTGGGTATGGAGACCTGCGGCACGACGCTCGGAAGGGCGAACGAGAGCGAAGCGCCCGTGCCGGGAGTGTAGGGCTGGGCATAAAGACGCATCTCCATGGCCGGCATGGCCGCGGCGAAGCGCGTGCGGTGCATGTAGAGCGTGAAGTCGCGCAGTCCGGCGAACTCGAAGTCGGACTGGGGATCGACGTAGACGTCGCCGTCGGCCGACGTGACGGTCGAGGTGCCGAGGAAATGGATGTTGCTGCCGGTCAGGGAGCCGTTCTCGACCTTGGTGTTCTCGGCCGCGAAGCGGGGCTGGTCGTCGTTGTCGTTGCAGGCGGCCAGCACGAGTGCCGCACATGCGCACAGGAGGAGTTTTTTCATGTCAGTCGATATTGATGGATAGGGTGATTCCGAAGGTGCGGGGCCGTCCGCGCTGGACGAACTCGCGGCCCATGGATTTGAAATAGAAGACGTCGTATTGCTCGCCGCCGAGGTTGCGGCCCCAGAGGTCGAGGGCGTAGCGGCGCTGTTCGAGACGCACCGAGGCGTCGGCCAGCAGATAGAAAGGCTGCGAGAGGGTGTTGGTCTCGTTCCAGCGGATGCGGCCGGCACCCCGGGCTCCGGCGCGCAAGACGATGTCGCCGAGCCACTCCACGCCCGTGGAAATGCTCCACTCGCCGCCCAGCGAGAGGGTGTGTTCGGGCGCATAGGGCACGCGGTTGCCGGCGTAGTCGTTGCGGCCGTCGTCGTAGCGGATGAAGCGGGCGTCGGTGTAGCCGTAGGCGGCGTCGAAGACCAGGTTGTTGCGGGGCACGATCAGCAGCGCGAGTTCGCCGCCCAGCGAACGCGAACGCCCGGCGTTGGTCATCATGCGGCCGGTGGCGCTGCCGTCGGGGAAGACGGTGAGCTGCTGGTTGCGGCAGTCGATGAAGAAGAGGGCGAAATCGCCCCGCACGATCCCCTCGCAGCAGGAGAAATGGCCGCCGGCTTCGTAGCTCCAGCCATACTCGGGCTTGTAGGACATGCGTGCAGGGTCGACGGTGTCGACGCCCGAGAGCATGCGGGCCTTGAGCTTCTCCTGGAGGATGTCGGAAAAGAGCTGGGTGTTGAATCCGCCCGCCTTGTAGCCTTTGGCGACGGAGACGTAGAGGTTGCGCCCCTCGTCGAACGAATAGGTGACCGAGAACCGGGGCAAGGGCTCGAACCACGACCGGGTGAGTACATCGCTGTCGTCGATCGAGGCCCTGACGGGCTGCGGAGCCGCACCCTCGATGCCGAGGCGGTAGTCGAAGTCGGTGCGGCTGCGGTAGCGGAGCCGTGCATGCTCGAAGTCGAGGCGCAGGCCGGCGGCGAACCGCCAGCGTCCGACGACGAAGGCCGATTCGTGGTAGAGGGCGGCGCCGAACGAAGGATTGCGGAAGTCGGAGGCCAGCAGCAGCTCCTCGGCGTCGCTTTCGTAGCGCAGGGCCGGGCTGACGTTGGCGTTTTTGAGGATGAGCTCCTCGATGCCGGTGCGTTTGAAGCGGACGGGCGCCTGCATCGTCGAGCGGCGGTAGAAACCGAAAGCCCCGACGAGCCAGCGGTAGCGCCCCTCCTCGTGCGACCGGACGACCACTTCCTGCGAGAGGGTGTGTTCGGTGCGGGCCTGGCGCAGCGTGAAGTAGGAGAGGGGCAGGAAATCCTGGTCGAGGGTCATGGCGTCGTCGGAGTAGCTGTAGGCCGTGATCGACGAAATGGAGCAGGCGGCAGCGTCGCGGCGGACCGTGAGGCCGTTGCTCAGGGCCGTGCGGCGGTAGCCCGACGGGTCGTTGTAGCGGATTTCGCCGGGGCGGATGACCGTCTCGCCGTCGCGGACGATCTCCGGGCCGATGTAGGCGTAGGGGTAGCCCCCCTGGTCGAGGAGCGAAAAGGCGAACGTGTTGTCGATGCGCACGCCCCGGTTGCCGCGCCACTGGAACCGGAGGCGCCCGCCGCCCGATGTCTCGCTGTCGCACGGACGCCCGGTGGCGAGGTTCTCGAAAAAGCCGTCCGACCGGGTGCAGAAGCCCGAGAGCGCCAATCCGATGTCGCCGCCGAAGCGGTGGTAGGTCGAAGCGCGCAGCCGCCAGGTGTTGCCGCTGCCGTATTCGGCCAGCAGACGCGTTCCCTGGTAGGCGAGGGGCGAGAGGGTGTGGATGTTCATCACGCCGCCCATCGTGTTGCGCCCGTAGAGCGTCGACTGGGGGCCGCGCAGGATTTCGATGCGCTCGATGTCGGCCAGCTCGGTGTCGTAGCAGTCCTTGTTGAGGATCGGCACGTTGTCGACGTTCATGCCCATGACGGGCTGGTCGATGCGGGCGCCGAGACCGCGCACGTAGATCGAGGAGGTCATGCGCGAGCCGTAGTCGGGGATGTGGAGGTTGGGAACGCGCTGCGAAAGCTGCTTGACGGCGTCGATGTGCTTCTGTGCGACGGCCCGGCGGCCGAAGACGGTGGCGGCCACGGGCTGCGAGCGCAGCGCGGTGCCCTGCTTGATGGCGGTGACCTGCACGTCGTCGACCACGATTGCGGTGTCGATGGCGGAGTCTTCTTCCGTCGAGCGGTGTTCTTCGTCGGCTTTGTTTGCTGTGTTTCCGGCTGCAAGACGCCTTTCTGCCTTGCTTTCTTCCGCAACGATGTGTGCTGCCGCGGTTTCGCCGGCTCCGGTGCTTCTTGCGACGTGACGGTTTGCAGCAAAACTCAGTTCTGCAACGATACTCCGCCTCTCGGCGACGTCTGTGCCTGCAACGACGCTTCCCCCGGCCGGCCGTGCGGCGAGGGGTGCTGCGAGGAGCAGACAGAGCATGGGAAGCAGGCGGGGCATCTTATTCGTGGTGGTAGGGTTCGTTGTTGAGGATGGTGAAGGCGCGGTAGAGCTGCTCGGCGAAGAGCGCCCGCACGATCTGGTGCGAGAAAGTCATGCGCGAGAGCGAGAGCCGCGCATCGGCCCGGGCGTAGACCTCGTCGGAGAAGCCGTAGGGGCCGCCGATGACCAGCACCATGCGCTTGACGCCGCTGTTCATGCGTTTCTGCATCCAGTAGGCGAATTCCACCGAACGCATCTCCTCGCCGCGCTCGTCGAGCAGCGCCACGAAGTCGCTGTCGGCGATCTGCCGCAGGATGGCGGCCCCCTCGGCGGCGGCCTGCTGGCGGGTCGTCAGTTTGCGGGTGTCGCGCACGTCGGGCAGGACCGTGACGCGGAAGCGGCAATAATGGCTCACGCGTCTGGCGTACATCTCCACCAGCGCGGCCACCTCCTTGGAGTCGGTTTTGCCTATGACGAGCAGTTCGAGAGTCATTGCCTGAGGTGAAAAGTGAAAGGTGAAAAGCGGAAGGTCGGCGGTGAAAGGCGCCGGTCCGGACCCCCCCCCTGCTTGTTCGACCGTCGCTTGGTTCAGAGATCGCTGTTCCACTCTCCGTCGGCATCGACGCAGAGCACCGGCCGGTCGTGTTCGACCGACTTGAGCCACTGGTAGGCCTTGTACATGCAGTAGCCGTTGCCCGCTTCGCCGCCCAGGATGTAGGCCGCCACGCAGGTGTGGTTGCGCGAGCGGTAGTACATGGCCTTGACCCGTTCGAGGTATTCGTCGGCCAGCGCCGGGTCGTTGGAGGGCGTGCCGCCCACGCGGCGGTCGGTGCGGCGCTCGGGGGCGTGGATGTTGGCCCGGTCGAGCACGTGGAGTCCCAGTTCGTCGCAGAGTCCGTAGAACCATTCGGGCTGGGGGTAGTCGGGCGCCACGGCGTTGTAGCCCTCCTTGCGGAGCGCGAGCAGCCGGGCGGAGGTCGTCTTGACGTCGGTGTCGGCATTGTAGCGGCAGGCGTTGAGCTTGAGGGGCTTGCCCAGGCGTGTGAGCTGTCCGTCGACCAGCGCGGTCTTGCCGAAGCCGATCTTCAGCGGCATATATTCCTTGTAGGTGCCGTTGCGGCGCGTGAAGAGCATCACCTTATAGAGCGGCGGGTTCTTGGCCGAGGGCTCCCACTTGTTTTCGAAGGCGTGGTAGATGAAAGGCGTGAAGCGCACCGTGTCGGTCGAGCGGCCCGGGATCGTCACCTCGCGGATGTTGAACTCCAGCAGCTTGCCCTGCGGCGAATAGATGTCGTAGCCCACCTCGACCTTCTCGTCGTAGTTGAACATGTTCTGCGCCACGATCTTCAGATCGAGCATCGCGAAGTTGCGGCCCAGGGTGTCGGGCACCAGAGCGATCTCGAAGTCGCGGATCGAACGTTTGTTCTGGTAGTAGAGGTAGCTGTTGGCGAACGGCTCGGAACGCGTGGGATGCGGTGCGTCGAGCCGGTCGCGGCCGCTGCGCAGCAGCAGCTTGAAGTCGTTGGCGCCCTGGCGGATGTAAGGCGTGATGTCGAACTCGGCGGGTGTCAGCGGATCGTCGATCTCGGCCGCCTGCCGGTCGTTGATCCACAGCGAGCAGGCCGAGCCCGGATTCTCCAGATGGAGGTAGACGCAGCCGTCGGTCCAGGCATAGGGAATCTCGATCTGCTGCTCCAGCACGGCGCTGAGGGGCCCTTCGGCGACGATGCTCGTCTTGGGCCGGAAGTCGATGGTATGGCCCGACGCAGCGCGGTTGCGGGCTTCGGCGTCGTGGCGCGTGTCGTAAGGAACGGCCTCCGTGCGGTGGATGCGGGCGCTCTCCTGGGCCCGGGCGCCGGCCAGGGCGAGAAGCGCAGCACAAAGCAATATGGAATGTTTCATCATAACTTATGATCGTCCGGGCGAAAAGCGGGAAGCACAACTTCCGAAAGAGCTCCGGAACCGGCCGGCCGGAAGTTTCCGGCGCGGACTTTCCGCCTTCCGGCTTCGGCCTTTCGCCTTGTTGCATATGCCCGACAAAGGTAGTTTTTTTTTGACAAATCGCAAATAACGACTATCTTTGTGAATTCGGATAAGCATAACATATTGTCATGAAAACGCAGAGAATTGCAGAGATTCTGAAGTCGGGCGCCGTCGACACCGACGTCGTCGTCAAAGGCTGGGTGCGCACCAAGCGCGGCAACAAGAACGTGGCGTTCATCGCCCTGAACGACGGCTCGTGCGTGGGCAATATCCAGGTGGTGGTCGATTTGCAGAAGATCGCCGAGGAGGAGCTCAAGCCCGTCACCACGGGCGCCTGCCTGCGTGTCGACGGCCGGCTGGTCGCCTCGCCCGGTTCGGGGCAGGGCGTCGAGGTGCAGGCCGACCGCATCGAGGTCTACGGAACGGCCGATCCCGAGACCTACCCCCTGCAGAAGAAGGGCCATTCGCTGGAGTTCCTGCGCGACATCGCCTACCTGCGTCCGCGTACCAATACGTTCGGCGCCGTGCTGCGCATCCGTCACGCCATGGCCTATGCCATCCACGAGTATTTCAACAAGAACGGTTTCTACTACTTCCATACTCCCATCATCACCGCTTCGGACTGCGAGGGGGCCGGCGCCATGTTCCAGGTCACGACGCTCGACATGGCCAATCCGCCCCGCACGGAGGAGGGCAAGGTCGATTTCTCGCAGGATTTCTTCGGCCGCGCCTGCAACCTCACCGTCTCGGGACAGCTGGAGGGTGAGCTGGGCGCTCTGTCGCTGGGCCGCATCTACACCTTCGGCCCTACGTTCCGCGCCGAGAATTCCAACACGCCGCGCCATGCTTCGGAGTTCTGGATGATCGAGCCCGAAGCGGCGTTCTTCGAACTGGAGGACAACATGGAGCTGGCCGAGGACTTCCTCAAGTACCTGATCCGCTATGCGCTGGACAACTGCCGCGAAGACCTCGAATTCATGAACAAGATGTGGGACCGGGGGCTGATCGAACGGCTCGAATTCGTGCTGGCCAACGACTTCAAGCGCCTCGACTACACCGAGGGCATCGAGATACTGAAGGCTTCGGGCCGCAAGTTCGAGTTCCCGTGCGAATGGGGCTGCGACCTCCAGTCGGAGCACGAGCGCTACCTGGTCGAGGAGCATTTCAAGCGCCCCGTCATTCTGATCAACTATCCCAAGGAGATCAAGGCTTTCTACATGAAGCAGAACGACGACGGCAAGACCGTACGCGGAATGGACGTCTTGTTCCCCGGAATAGGCGAGATTATCGGCGGTTCGGAGCGCGAGGCCGATTATGGCAAACTCTGTGCAAGGGTGAAGGAACTCGGTATGAACGAGCGGGAACTCTGGTGGTACCTCGATACGCGCCGCTGGGGCTCGGCTCCGCACTCCGGATTCGGTCTGGGCTTCGACCGGCTGCTGATCTTCGTGACGGGCCTTACCAACATCCGCGATGTGCAGCCTTTCCCGCGCACGCCGCAGCACGCCGATTTCTGAAATTAAGAATTGAAAATGGAAAATCGGGCAGCGGCCGTGCTGTTCAGACCGGGCCGCATGGGGTTCTTTCGCCGGCCTTGCGCCGTGCGGGTGCGCCGAGAGCGGACGCAGGCCGGGACCGTCGGCTGCGGTTTTTCATTCTTAATTATTAATTGGAAGGCGGTATGGCCATCAATCAGCGACAGATCATTTCTCTTCAACAGAAGCTCTCTCCGCAGCAGATCCAGATGATCAAGCTGCTGGAGCTGCCCACCGTGCAGCTCGAGCAGCGCATCAAGCAGGAGATCGAGGACAACATCGTGCTCGAAGAGGAGGAGCGCTCGCCCGAGGAGGAGACGGAGCCCCAGCAGATTTCGGTCGAGGAGTACCTGCGCGAGGACGACACGCCGGCCTACAAAAGCCGCATCAACAACTACTCCAAGGACGACAAGCAGCGTCCCGTCTTTCTGACGGGCGGCCGGTCGTTGCAGGAGTACCTGGTCGAGCAGCTGCAGTACCGCAACCTCTCCGAGCGCGACATGCGGCTGGCGGTCTACCTCATCGGCAGCATCGACGAGGACGGTTACCTGCGCCGCGACCTGGAGTCGGTGGCCGACGACATCGCCTTTTCGGTGGGCGTCGAGACCACGGCCGAGGAGCTGGAGCGCCTGCTGGGGATCATCCACGAGCTGGAGCCTGCCGGCGTCGGGGCCCGCAACCTGCGCGAATGCCTCCTGCTGCAGATGGAGCAGACGCCCATGAATTCGCGGGCGCGGCGCCTGGCCCGCAAGATACTGACCTCCTACTTCGAGGAGTTCGTCAAGAAGCATTACGAGAAACTCATCGCCCGCCTGCAGGTCTCCGAGGAGGATTTCCGCGAGGCCATCGCCGAGATCCGGCGCCTGTCGCCCAAACCGGGCAACCTCTACGCCGAGGGGGGCACCGACACGACGCCCTACATCATCCCCGATTTCATCCTCGACTGCCAGGACGGCCACTTCCAGCTCTCGCTCAACTCCTACAACGTGCCCGAGGTGCGGATCAACCGCCGTTATGTGGAGATGATCCGCGACATGGTTTCGTCCGACGGCAGCGTCCGCGACAAGGACAAGGAGGCGATCCAGTTCGTCAAGAGCAAGATCGACTCGGCCAAGTGGTTCATTTCGGCCATCAAGCAGCGCCACGACACCCTGATGCGGACCATGCAGACCATCCTCGACTACCAGCAGGAGTATTTCAAGGACGGCGACCAATCGAAGCTGCGGCCCATGATCCTCAAGGACATCGCCGACCGCACGTCGCTCGACGTCTCGACCATCTCGCGCGTGGTCAACAGCAAGTATGTGCAGACGCAGTTCGGCATCATCCTGCTGAAGTCGCTCTTTTCGGAGGCCATGCAGACCGAGTCGGGCGAGGAGGTGTCGAGTTACGAGATCAAGAACATCCTGCAGCGGTGCATCGATGAGGAGGACAAGCGCCATCCGCTCACCGACGAGACGCTTATGGATATTCTCAACGCCAAGGGCTACCGCATTGCGCGGCGCACGGTGGCCAAGTACCGCGAAATGCTCAACATCCCCGTGGCACGGCTGCGGAAACAGATTTAGGTAAGGTGAAAGGTGAAAAGTGAGGGCTGAAAAGTGAAAAGTCTTTTTCGGACGGTTGCCCTGCCATTCTGAAAAGCATGGCGACGAAGAATCTGTTTTCCATCCCTCCGCTCGAAGGAACCCTGCCCTCCCTAACTTTGTTTTCCCTGCTGCACTGCATTCGTCTTTATCCCGTTGCCCGGCTGGGGGCGGTCGCGCAAGACGCGAGCCGGCCGACGAAGAATTTGTTTCATCCGCATTTTTTCTCCAACTCCGGCCTCGTCATTCTGAGGAGAGCCGCAGGCCGACGAAGAATCCCTTTCCCTGCTTCCTCATCCGGGGACGGCGATGCAGCGAAAGTTCCGGATGCGTCAACAAAGGCAGATGCAGATTCGCGCCGGTAAGAAATACCATCTGCAATTCATAATTTGTCCCGGAAATCGTGCGAATTTCGGATTCTTGATTTAATTTTGAATTGTGAATCATGAATTGTGAATTTTTTCGGATGACAAATCTCGCTCGCGCCCTCTCCTGGCTTCTCCATCCTTTGGTGCTGCCGGTCTATCTGGTCGTTTTTCTGCTCACGGCCACTCCGTTCGCCTTCTGTTCGGGCAGTGTCCGGTTCTATTTTGCCTGGGTCATCCTGCTCTGCGGCGTCGTCATCCCCGTCTTGTCGGTGGGGGTGCTCCGTTCGTTGGGCCGCATCTCCGACTGGCGTATCGACAGCCGGCGCGAGCGCCGGTGGCCCCTGATGATCGGGGCGCTCTGTTACCTGCTCTGCGCCGTAGCTCTCGCCCGGGTGCCGTCGCTCGTCTTCCTGCGCAAATTCATGTTGGCCGCCGCCTGTTGCGAAATCATGTGCCTGGTCGTGTCGCAGCGGTGGAAAATCAGCCTTCACCTCACCGCTATGGGCGCTGCCGTGGCTCTGTTGGCCATCATGAGTTTCGCCGATCCCGGACGTTCGCTCGTGCCGCTGGCCGTAGCGATCTTCGCTGCCGGCGCCCTCGCTTCCGCGCGTCTCTTGCTCGGATGCCATAACAGCGCTCAGGTGTTCGCCGGGTTTTGCGGCGGCTTCGCCGTCACGGCCGTGACGATGCTCTTTTTCTGACCTGCGCGGGGCCGGTTTTTCCGCTCGATCGTTGACCATACGCGACACCCCGGCCGTGCATGCACGGCCGGGGTGTCGCGTTGTTCGGGGCGGGGGTCAGACGCAGCCTTGGGCAAGCATGGCGTTGGCCACTTTCATGAAACCGCCGATGTTGGCTCCCGCAACGTAGTTCACATAGCCGTCGGGCTGCGTGCCGTAGCGTACGCAGACCGCGTGGATGTTGCGCATGATTTCGTGCAGCCGGGCGTCCACCTCCTCGGGGGTCCACGCCAGCCGCATGGAGTTCTGGCACATTTCGAGTCCCGAGGTCGCCACGCCGCCGGCGTTGGCCGCCTTGCCGGGGGCATAGAGCAGCCGGTGCTGCCGGAAGATGCGGATCGCCTCGGGCATCGAGGGCATGTTGGCCCCTTCCGCCACGCACATGCAGCCGTGATCGACCAAGGCCTGCGCATCGTCGCCGTCCAGCTCGTTCTGCGTTGCGCAGGGCATCGCCACGTCGCACGCCACGCCCCACGGGCGTTCGCCGGGATGGTAGGTCGCCTGCGGGTAGCGGTCGGCGTACTCCCCGATGCGGCCGCGGAAGACGTTTTTCAGCTCCATGACATATTCCAGCTTCGCTGCGTCGATCCCCTCGGGGTCGTGGACGTAGCCCGACGAGTCGGAGAGGGTGACCACCTTGGCGCCTAACTGCGCGGCCTTTTCGCAGGCGTATTGGGCCACGTTGCCCGAGCCTGAGATGCAGACCCGCTTGCCGGCCAGGCTGTCGCCGCGTGCGGCGAGCATCTCCTCGGCGAAGTAGCAGACGCCGTAGCCCGTCGCTTCGGGGCGCAGCGGACTGCCGCCCCAGTCGCGGCCCTTGCCCGTGAGGGTGCCGGTGAATTCGTCGCGCAGCCGCTTGTATTGTCCGAACATATAGCCGATTTCGCGGCCGCCCACGCCGATGTCGCCCGCCGGAACGTCGGTATCCTGTCCGATGTGGCGCTGCAGCTCGGTCATGAACGACTGGCAGAACTTCATCACTTCGTTGTCCGACTTGCCCTTGGGATTGAAGTCCGAACCGCCTTTGCCGCCGCCCATGGGCAGGGTCGTCAGGCTGTTCTTGAAGGTCTGTTCGAAAGCCAGGAACTTCAGGATCGAAAGGTTGACCGAGGCATGGAAGCGGATGCCGCCCTTGTAGGGGCCGATGGCGCTGTTCATCTGCACGCGGTAGCCGCGGTTGATCTCGATCTCGCCCCGGTCGTTGAGCCACGGCACGCGGAAGATGATCACGCGTTCGGGTTCGGCGATGCGTTCCAGAATCTTCATCTGTTGCAGCACGGGGCTGGCCGCGATGTGGGGCGCCAGCGATTCGGCCACTTCGCGTACGGCCTGGTGGAACTCGGGCTCGTTGGGGTTGCGGGCGATGAGCTGCGCCATGAAGGTTTCGACGTAACGGTCGGGGTTGGTTTCCATGGAGGGATTGTTTTTGAGGGTTTCCGATTTCAAAAATAGGCGGTCGAGGTGTGTTTTGCAAATTCTTTAATAACCTGCATTCCCTCGCCTCGTGCCCTCCCGGCCGGTTTTTCTTATTGTTTTCCGCCTGCCGGCTCTCCGCCGGTTAGAGATGGAAACAAAAATGCCGGATTGGCCAAGAATCCGACATTTATCAAAAAGTTATCGACTTTTTCGGCCGCCCGGCCTTTTCGGGCTGTTTTCGCACGGCCGGCTCCTGGCGGGTTCGCGCCATTGCGTCGCACCCGTTTGTCTTTTCGTCCGGTTGGCTCCGGAGCCCGGGGGTGCGTCGTCCCCTTATTCCCGGCGGTCGAACCGAAAGCCGACGTAGACGTTGTCGTAGCTCTCCAGCAGCTGCGAGACGGTCGAAAGGGCCGTGATGTGCTCGCCCACGGCCGTTATCATGTCTACGACGCGTGTCACCGGAAAGACGACCTGCAGTTCGCTGCCGCTGATGTAGGCGTGGCCCGGCACCGTGCAGAGATCGTATTTCCCCTTGGTGAAGTGCAGTGCAACGGCGTGCGTGGCCGCATCGAATTCGTAGGTGCCGCTCAGCGTGCGGGAGCCGAAGTTCGCCGTGAAGGCTCCCTTGTCGTCGAACGAGAAGCCGCAGGCTCCCGGCTCGATTCCCGCCAGCAGATAGGCGCGTTCCAGCTTGCCGGCCACGGAGGTCTCGAGTGCCGCGCCGCCCGCTTCGGCCGCCCAGTTTTCGCTTTCGAACTTCACGCCCGGGGCCGTGTAGTCCCAGTTCCCGATCAGCCCCCGGCGGGTCAGTTCGCCGTCGGTGGCCTTGTCGATAAGGGTGGTTGCCGCCTGCTTGAGCATCTCTTTCCAGCTCTGGGCGGCGGCATCGCCCGCCGCGAGGAGCAGCAGGAGCGTCAGCAGCAGGGTATGCGTCGTGCGTGTCATGGTGTCAGAGGGTTTCGAGTTCCTGCAGCCAGGCGGCCGCCGAAGCGTCGGAGGGCATGCGCCAGTCGCCGCGCGGCGAGAGGGCCGCCGAACCCACCTTGGGGCCGTCGGGCATGGCCGAACGCTTGAACTGCTGGGCGAAGAAGCGGCGGAAGAAGACGCAGAGCCACTCGTGGATCGTGGCGCGGTCGTAGCTGCCGCGGAACGCCGTCTCGGCCAGGAAGAGGATTTTGGCCGGGCCGGCGCCCAGACGCAGGAAGTGGTAGAGGAAGAAGTCGTGGAGCTCGTAGGGGCCCACCAGGTCCTCGGTCTTCTGGGCGATGCGTCCCTCGTCGTCGGCCGGCAGCAGCTCGGGGCTCACGGGGGTGTCGAGGATGTCGAGAAGCGTGGCGCGCGTGGCGGCGTCGCGCTCGGTGTCGGCGGCCCACTTCACCAGATGGCGCACCAAGGTCTTGGGCACCGAAGCGTTGACGCCGTACATCGACATCTGGTCGCCGTTGTAGGTTGCCCAGCCCAAGGCCAGTTCGCTCAGGTCGCCCGTGCCGACGACCAGCCCGCCCTCCATGTTGGCCACATCCATCAGAATCTGCGTGCGTTCGCGCGCCTGGGCGTTTTCGTAGGCTGTCGAGCGGTCGGAGGGCTCCATGCCTATGTCTTTCATGTGCTGGATGCAGGCGTCGCGGATGGGGATTTCGCGAAGCGTGACGCCCAGTCCGCGCATCAGTTCCAGCGCGTTGTTGTAGGTGCGGTCGGTGGTGCCGAAGCCCGGCATGGTGATGCCCACGATGCCCGAACGCCCGATGCCCAGAAAATCGAACGCCCGCACCGTGACCAGCAGCGCCAGCGTCGAGTCGAGCCCTCCCGAAATGCCGACGACGGCCCGTTGACACCCCGTGTGGCGCAGCCGCCGGGCCAGACCGTGGGCCTGGATGCGGAAGATCTCTTCGCAGCGTTCGTTGCGGTGCGCCTCGTCCTTGGGGACGAAGGGCAGCGGGTCGATGTCGCGGTCGAGGGCCGCGGCGCGCAGTCCCTGCGGAATCTCCATCTCGATGACGGTGTTTTCGGAGGCGCCGTCGCGGCGGCGGAACGAAGTGTTGCGGCGGCGTTCGAACTCCAGCCGCTGGATGTCCACGTCGGCCACGACGAGCTGTTCATCGGCCGAGAAACGCTCCGCCTCGCGCAGGATCGTGCCGTTTTCGGCGATCAGGGCGTTGCCCGCGAAGACCAGATCGGTGGAGGACTCGCCCATGCCGGCCGAGCAGTAGACGTAGGCAGCGAGCGTGCGGGCCGACTGCTGGGCCACGAGCTGCCGCAGGTAGGCGTGCTTGCCCGCCGTCTCGGGCGAAGCCGAGAGGTTGAAGATCGCCTTGGCGCCGTCGAGCGCCAGGTGCGACGAAGGGGGAACGGCGGTCCAGAGGTCCTCGCAGATTTCGACGCCGAACTCGGTGCCGTTGACCTCGAAAGTGAGGTCGGCGCCGAAGTCGGCCTGCTGCCCGGCGGCGGCGATCCGCTCCTCCGCGATGCCCTCGCCCGAGGCGAACCAGCGGGTTTCGTAGAACTCCCCGTAGTCGGGGATATGGATTTTGGGCACGACGCCCAGCACGCGGCCCTGGGTGAAGACCGCGGCGCAGTTGTAGAGCGTGGAGCCGTGGCGCAGCGGAACGCCCGCGATGACGGTGAGGGGCAGCTTGCGCGTGGCCCTCACGATCTCGGCCAACGCCTCGTCGGCCGCGTCGAGCAGGGTGGACTGCAACAGCAGATCGCCGCACGTGTATCCGGTGACGGCCAGCTCGGGGAAGACGACGATCTCCACACCGCGGCGCGCGGCCTCCTCGGTCAGAGCGATGATGCGCCCGGCGTTGTGCGCGCAGTCGGCGACCCGCACCAGCGGAACGGCCGCGGCGACTTTCAGAAAACCGAAATTATCCAATTTATTAAGGTGAAAGGTGAAAGGTGAAAGGTTAAAGGTGAAAAGTGAAAAGCGATTCACGCCCGAAAACCTGCCCGAAAGGGAACGGGCGATTTTCACCTTTCACTTTTCAATGCTCACTTTTATTCGGCCCACAGCTGCGCGAGGTTGAGGATCACCTGCTGGGCCTTGCGCATGGTGGTGAGCGAACAGTATTCGAATTTGCCGTGGAAGTTCATGCCTCCGGTGAAGAGGTTGGGGCAGGGCAGCCCCATGAACGAGAGCCGTGCGCCGTCGGTGCCGCCGCGGATAGGCCGCACAAGGGGCTTGACGCCGGCCATCTCCATGGCTTCGACCGCCTTGTCGATCACCTGCGGATGGGGCTCCACCATCTTGCGCATGTTGAAGTACTGGTCGCGGATCGTCAGACTCAGCACCCCGTCGCCGTACTTCTTGTTGAGCAGGTCGACGGCCGACCACATGAAGACCTTCTTCTGTTCGAACTTCTCGGCGTCGTGGTCGCGGATGATGTAGCTCACCGAGGCTTTCTCGACCGTGCCGTTGAGCCCCACGCAGTGGCAGAATCCCTCGTAGCCCTCGGTGTACTGGGGCTTCTCGGCCGCCGGCAGCAGGTTTTGCAGGTCGCAGGCCACCTCGATGGCATTGATCATCTTGCCCTTGGCATAGCCCGGGTGGACGTTGCGGCCCTGTATCTCGATCTTGGCGCTCGCGGCGTTGAAGTTCTCGTATTCGAGTTCACCCTCCATGCCGCCGTCGACCGTGTAGGCGAAGTCGGCGCCGAAGGCCGCCACGTCGAAGTGGTCGACGCCGCGGCCCACCTCCTCGTCGGGGGTGAAGCCGATGCGGATCTTGCCGTGCCGCACCTCGGGATGGGTCATCAGATACTCCGCCGCGGTCATGATCTCGGCCACGCCGGCTTTGTCGTCGGCGCCCAGGAGGGTGGTGCCGTCGGTGTGGATCAGGGTGTGGCCCTTGAAGAATGCCAGTTCGGGGAACTCGGCCACGCACATGGTCAGATGGCCGTTCAGCACGATGTCGCCGCCGTCGTATTCGTCGATGACGCGGGGCTTGACGTCGGCGCCGCTCATGTCGGGCGAGGTGTCGACATGGGCGATGAAGCCGACGACCGGGGCGTTCTCGAGTCCCGGCGTGGCGGGAATCGTGCCCATGACGTAGCCGTGGCGGTCCATCTCCACGTCGGTCAGCCCGAGCATCTTCATCTCGTCGCGCAGGTCGGCGAGTAGCACTTTCTGCTTCTCGGTCGAGGGGAAGGTCGTGCTCTCCTCCGACGACTGGGTGTCGTAGGAGACGTATTTCAGAAAACGTTCTTTGAGGTCCATTATTAAAGTGAAAAGTGAAAGGTGAAAAGTTATAAGTAAAAGGTGAAAAGTGAAGCGGGTGCAAAAGATGTTCCGTCAGCGGCTTTTCACTTTTCAGTTTTCGCTTTCAGCGTGTGCCAAGTGAAGTAGGCTGCCAGGATCAGATACATGGCCAGACCCGTCCACTCTGCGGCGTTCGACGCGGCCCATCCGGCGAGGAACCAGTCGACCTTGCAGAACTTCAGCACGGCGCTCACCACGCCCATCAGAGCACCTCCGGCGATGAAGCCCGAAGCGATGAGCGTACCGCGGTCGAAGCGCGCCTTGTTGAGGTCGGCGTTCTTCGAACGGGTCGAGACGAACCATGCCACCAGACCGCCCACGACCAGCGGGGCGTTGAGCTCCATGGGGATGAACATGCCCAGGGCGAAAGCCAGCGCCGGAATGTCGAGCAGCGTGAGCAGCAGGGCCAGCACCGCGCCGCAGAAGTAGAGCATCCACGGGGTCTGTCCGCCGGTCATCAAGGGCTGGATGACGGCTGCCATGGCGTTGGCCTGCGGAGCTACGAGGGCCCCCTCGCCCACGAAACCATAGGCTTTGTTCAACACGATCATCACGCCTGCCACGGTAGCGGCGGCAACGAACGTGCCGAAGAATTTCCAGGCCTCCTGCTTGCGGGGCGTGGTGCCGAGCCAGTAGCCGATCTTGAGGTCGGTGATGAAGCCGCCGGCCATCGAGAGGGCCGTGCAGACCACGCCGCCGATGACCAGTGCCGCCGTCATGCCGGTGGTGCCGCTGAGGCCTACGCTGACCAGAATCAGCGACGAGAGGATCAGCGTCATGAGCGTCATGCCCGAAACGGGGTTGGTGCCCACGATGGCGATGGCGTTGGCCGCCACGGTGGTGAAGAGGAAAGCGATGACGAAGACCACCAGGATGGCCGTCACGGACTGGATCCAGCCGTCGAGCAGCCCGAAGTGGAAGAAGACGAAGATCGAGACGAGCGTGGCGACGAGGACGGCCAGAATCCGTTTCATCGGCAGGTCGCGGTCCGTGCGTCCGACGGCCACGGGCTGGCGCGTGCTGCCGCGGAGCTCGGTCACGGCGAGGCCCACGGCCTGGCGGATGATGCGCGACTGCTTGCAGATGCCGATGATGCCGGCCATGGCGATGCCGCCGATGCCCAGCGGCTTGCCGATGAACTGGAAGAGGTTTTCGGCGCTCGTCAGCTTGGCGGGATCGGCCAGCAGGTCCTGGCGCGTGACGCCCAGGAGCGCGGCCAGAGCGGCCGGGTCGAGCGCATCGCCGAGGAAGCCCACGAGCGGCACGATGATGAACCACACCAGACACGAACCGGCGGTGATGATGGTTGCGTACTTCAGACCGATGATGTACCCGAGGCCCATCACGGCGGCCGATGTGTTGAGGCTGAAGACCAACTTGAACTTGTCGGCTGCGGCGGCGCCCCACGCGCAGATGCGCGTCGAGACCGACTCGGTCCAGAGCCCGAACGTGCCGACGGCGAAGTCGTAGAGACCGCCGATCACGCCGGCGACGGCCAGCAGCTTGGCCTGCGCACCGCCCTTCTCGCCGGAGACGAGCACCTCGGTGGTGGCCGTCGCTTCGGGGAAGGGATACTTGCCGTGCATCTCCTTGACGAAGTACTTGCGGAACGGGATCAACAGCACGATGCCCAGCAGGCCGCCGAACAGCGACGAGAGGAAGACCTGCCAAAAGGCCGCTTCGAGCCCCAGGATGTAGAGGGCCGGGAGGGTGAAGATGGCGCCGGCGACGATGACGCCCGACGAAGCGCCGATCGACTGGATGATGACGTTCTGTCCGAGCATGTTCCGCTTGCCGCGGATGTTGCCGAGGCCCACGGCCAGAATGGCGATCGGAATGGCCGCCTCGAAGACCTGGCCGACCTTGAGGCCCAGGAAGGCCGCGGCGGCCGAGAAGACGATGGCCATGATTACGCCCATCGTCACGGAGTAGGGCGTCACCTCGCGCGGCGAGGCGGTGGCAGGCATCGGGGGCGTGTATTCTTCGCCGGGGCGGAGTTCGCGGTAGGCGTTCTCCGGCAGCGAGACTTGGTTCTGTTCCATGGTTGGATGATTATGAATTGATCGGTGAAGAATGATTGCGCGCGCCGGCGGAAATCATCCGTTTTTGATTCTCGGTCGTGCGGCGACGGGCTGCACGGTCATCGGTTGTCGCCGCTGCCGGCGATGCGGTTGCGCTCCATGCGTGAGCGGAGCTTGTCGACGTTGGTCTGCGCCACCTGCTCCAGATCGTATCCCAGGTCGTGGGAGAGCGTGGCGCAGTACCACAGCACGTCGCCGATCTCCTTCATGATCTCGGCTTTCTTTTCGGGGGTGAACCGGCGGTGTCCGTCGCGGATCACCTTCTTGACCTTGTCGGCCACTTCGCCCGCTTCGCCCGTGAGCCCGAGCGTGGGATAGACGATGCGGCTCTCTTCGGGATAGATCGCCGTTTCGAGCGCGTGCTTCTGGTATTCGTTGAGTGTCATGCGTTTTGTTTGTTGGATTCTCTTTGTTTGCAAAAATACTCAATAATTTCGGAACGGCAATCGTCCGGCCGCGCTTGCGTGCATAAAAATGCGCTTGTTGCGGGAATACGGGCGGCTCTCGGAGCCGCGCGGGCCGCAGCCTCCCCCGGCGGAGGCCCGCAGAATCCGGCTGTCGCCGGGCGTGCCCCGCAGGCTGCGACCCGAAAATCTCCTAACCGGCAGACGAAAATCAGAATCGACAGGAGCGGAAAGGGCATGAAAAAACGCGACGGACCGGATAGCCGGTCCGTCGCATGGGTGTGCGGCAGGGATTCAGAGCAGCCCGACGACTTGGTCGAGACCGATCCCGTGCGAACCTTTGAGCAGCACGAGCGCATCGGCGATCGGACGGCTGCGGAGCGCTTCGGCCAGTTCGGTGCGGGAGGAGTAGCAGCGGATGCGGGCGGAAGCGTCGGGACCTTGTGCCGGGATGCCGGGGGCTTCGGTCGAAGCGGGAGTCCCGGTGCCTTGGGCGGAGCGGGCAGTTCGGGCGGCTTGGGCCGCTTCGGTGAAGCAGGGACCTACCAGATGCAGTTCGGCGGCGGGGTCTTGCGCGGCCAGCCCGAGGATGGCCGCATGTTCTTCGGCCGCCCAGGCGCCCAGTTCGAGCATGTCGCCCAGAATCAGCACGCGGCGGGCGCGCTGCCCGAGCGGTTCGGTCAGGAAATCGCCCACGGCGGCGCGCATGCTCGACGGATTGGCATTGTAGCAGTCGACGATGAGCGTGTTGCGTCCGGTGTCGAGGCGCTGCGAGCGGTTGTTGTCGGGGGCGTAGCTGCCGATGGCGTGGCGGATGCGTTCGTCGTCGATGTCGAAGTAGCGCCCGATGGCCACGGCGGCGGCGATGTTGTAGCGGTTGTAGTCGCCCGCCAGACGGCTCTCGATGTCCTCGGCCAGGCGCTCGGAGTAGGGTTCGGCGGCCAGCCCGGGGCGTTCGGCGACCATCTGCGTAAGCACGGGGTCCTCCTCGCGCACGAAGACGCGGCCGCCGTTCGAGGCCAGGAAATCGTAGAGCTCGCCCTTGCCGCGGCGGATGCCTTCGGGACCGCCGAATCCTTCGAGGTGCGAGCGCCCGATGTTGGTGAGGATGCCGTAGTTGGGCTCGGCGATGGCGGCCAGGCGGGCGATTTCTCCGCAGGCGCTGGCGCCCATCTCCACCACGCCGAACTGCGTGTCGCGCGTCATGGAGAGAAGCGTGAGGGGCACGCCGATGTGGTTGTTGAGGTTGCCGCGCGTGGCGCAGACCTCGAACCCTTCGGCCAGCACGCGGCTCACCAGTTCCTTGGTCGTGGTCTTGCCGTTGCTGCCCGCCACGGCGAGGATCGGGATACCCAGTGCCCGTCGATGTTCGCGCGCCAGCTCCTGCAGGGCTTCGAGCGTGTCGGAAACAAGCAACGTGCGTTCGTCGGTGACGGCCGCCGGGTCGTCCACGACGGCGTATGCCGCGCCCCGGGCCAGGGCTTCGGCCGCAAAACGGTTGCCGTCGAACGTGGCGCCCCGCAGCGCGAAGAAGAGCGACCCCGGCTCGATGCGCCGTGTGTCGGTCGAGACGAACGGATGGCGGCAGAAGAGATCGTAGAGCGCGGACATGGCCTCAGATGTGTTTGTCACCGTTGTGGTATTTCACTTCGTCGATGAATTTCTTGATGTTCTGCTCCTCGGAGCGGGGGCAGATCAGCAGTACGTCGTCGGTGTCGACCACGATGTACTCCTTCAGCCCGCTGATGACGGCTATCTTGTCCTTGGGCAGCGAGACGATCGACGAGCGCGTGTCGCAGAGGTAGCACCCCTCCTCGGGGGCGGCGTTGGCATAGCGGTCCTTGCGCGAGTGCTGGTAGAGCGAGCCCCACGTCCCCACGTCGCTCCAGCCGAACTCGCCGCAGCGGACATAGACGTTGCCGGCCTTCTCCAGAATGCCGTAGTCGATCGAGATGGCGCGGCACTCCGAGAAGACCATCTCCACGATGTTCTGCTCGGCGTCGGTGCCTAGGGCGCGCATCAGGCCGCTGAAGAGGGCGTGGTGCTCGGGCAGGTGCTTCTCGAAGGCCTCGACGATGCTTCCGACCTTCCAGATGAAGATGCCCGAATTCCAGAAGAATTCGCCCGACCGGAGAAACGTCTGCGCCAGTTCGAGGTCGGGTTTTTCGGTGAAGCACTTCACCTTGCTGACAGGCTGCGAGTCCGACACCTGGATGTAGCCGTAGCCTGTGTCGGGCCGCGTGGGTTTGATGCCCACGGTCATCAGCGCATCGTTGTCCGCGGCGAACCGGAGGCACTCCTCCACGATGGCGCGGAAGTCTTCTTCGTTGAGGATCAGATGGTCCGACGGGGTGACGATCATCTCGGCCCCGGGGTCCTTCTTCAGCAGCGTGTAGGCCGCATAGGCGATGCAGGGCGCCGTGTTGCGGCCCACGGGTTCGCAGAGCACCTGCTTCTCGTCGAGTTCGGGCAGGTGTTCCAGCACCAGCTCCTTGTATTTGCGGTTGGTCACGACCAGGAAGTTCTCCGGCGGGACCATCGGCGCGAAGCGTTCGTAGGTGTGGCGGATGAAGGACTTGCCCGTTCCCAGGATGTCGAGGAACTGCTTGGGCATCGACTGGCGGCTCTTGGGCCAGAAGCGCGTGCCGACGCCGCCGGCCATGATGACGCAATATCGGTTGTTGACCATCTTTTTTCTGTATATATTGATAGGTGTCTCTTTGGTTGTTCATTCGTGCAGGGTTTCCGGCTTCCACGGAGCTCCTGCAAATTCGGTGCTCTCCCCCGGCCCGGGCAAACCTCCTTCGCGGCAGGGGCTTCGGACCCGTTTCCGCTTCGGGCCGCCGTCCGGCAGCACCTCCGGCTCTCCGGCTGTCGCTCCGGTCCGTCCCTGCGGCCGGGAACGCAACTCCCGGAGGTCTCCCGCGACGCTTTGCGGCATAAGCCGGACGTCCGGTCCCACTAATCGGGGCATTGATTCTACAAAGATAAAAAAATTTCGTAACTTTGCCGCCCCGGCCGAATTTAAAAATCGGCAATCATCCGTTCGGCCTGCCCGTGTTCCGGGACCGGAGTTCCGGGCGGGATTCGCCGCCTGCCGCGGGGCCCGGCCATGCCGGTGCGTTGAGCGGGCGGCCGCGTAAAATTTTGTGCTTGAGATGCAGACGAAACTCTTCACCATACCCAATCTGCTGACCCTCTCCAACCTCCTGTGCGGAGCGCTGGGTACGGTCGCGGCGCTTGCCGGCGGCAATCTGACGCTGGCTTTCGGCCTGATGGTCGGCGGTGCCGTCTTCGACTTTTTCGACGGCTTCGCCGCCCGGCGTCTGGGCCAGGACGGCAAGCTGGGCGTCGAACTCGATTCGCTGGCCGACGACATTTCGTTCGGCCTGCTGCCCGCCTCCGTTCTCTACGTCCTGTTCGGACGGATGCCGGGTGCGGCTTGGCTGCCCGGATGGGCGGGTCTTCTGCTTTTCGGCTATGCCGCTTTCGCTGCCTTGCGTCTGGCCAAGTTCAACATCGACGAGACGCAGCACGCCGAGTTCTGCGGGCTTCCGTCGCCCGGCGCCGCGCTGTTCTGCGCTTCGCTGGGGTTGCTCGCCGAGCAGCAGGGCGTCGTGTTGCCGCGCGAGGCCGTGTTGGCCGTCGGCCTTGTCGCCGGGGTGCTGATGGTCTCGCCCGTGCGGATGTTCTCTTTCAAGTTCGCCGGTTTCGGCTGGAAGGGCAACGAGCTGCGGTATGCGTTCGCGGCGCTCTTCGTCGTGCTGGCCGTTGCCGTGCGGTGGTGGGCCGTTCCCGCCATCGTGGCGCTCTACGTGCTCGTTTCGCTGGTGCGGTGGCTCGTCGGCCGTAAACCCCGCAATGTCTGAGATCGGATGTCCGGATTGTCCAACATAGCGATCCGTTTCCTTGCCGCCGGAGTGCTGCTCGCGCTCCCCGCCGGCGCATTCGCCCAGCTCGATGCCCGCGCTGTGCTGCGGGCGCAGCAGCGGGGCGAAGAAACGTCGCTCTACGGCACCAATCCCTACGAAAACGACTCCGAAACGGAGGGCGAGCCGCAGGACACGACCCAAAAGGTCCGGCGCATCCGCAAACCTCTCGAATCCTACTTCTTCGACGACTCGATCCGTGCGCTTCCCAACTTCAAGTGGCACATCCGCCAGGACTACAACCGCGTGACCGTGGGTCCGCTCGACACCACCCTCACCGACTACCGCATCGACTATCCTTTCTACCTCCAGGACGTGGGCGACATGGCGCAGGGGGCGCTCGGGCAGACCTCGTTGCCGCTCAACTATTTCCGGCGTCCGCAGTCGTTCGACTTCACCTTCGCCCGGCCCTACTACGCCTACACCTACAACATGGAGAACGTGCCGTTCTACAACACCAAACGGCCGCTCATCCGCATGAGCTACATCGAGTCGGGCCAGAAGCGCTACCGCGAGGAGAATTTCGACATCATGCTGGCGCAGAACATATCGCCCACCACGGGGTTCAATGTCGACTACAAGGCACGCGGCACGCGGGGCCAGTATATCTGGTCGCGCACCAAGAACCACAATCTGGCCGTGGCCTTCAACCACACGGGCAAGCGCTATTCGGTCCATGCGGCCTACTACAACAACCACATCGAGCAGCAGGAGAACGGCGGTGTCGTGGGCATCTGGGCCATTGCCGACACCACGTTCCAGATGCCTTCGGGCGTCCCCATGAAACTGGCCGACGCCGAGGCCCGGAACATCTACCGCAACAACGCCTTCTTCGTCACGCAGTCCTACGGCATCCCCCTGCAGCGGATGACCGACCGCGACTTCTCGATGGCCGGGCTTACGGCCGTCTACATCGGCCACTCGTTCCAGTACAGTTCGTGGAGCAAGGTTTATACCGACGTGCGGGCCGATTACACCGACGATCGCGACCACCGCGACGAGAACGGCAACTTCGTGTCTGCGGACCACAGCTACTATGACGACTGGTTCATCAACCCCGCACAGTCGCGCGACTCGCTCTGCGAGCGGGTCATCTCCAACCGCTTTTTCGTGCAGGCGCAGCCCTGGGACCGCAACGGCGCGGTCGGCACGATAGATGCGGGTGTGGGGATCGATCTCCATACCTATTCGCAGTTCGGTATGGACGACTATCTCTCGGGCCGCCACCGCAAGACGAACAGGACCTCCTACTTCGCCTACGGTTCGGTCGGAGGCAAAATCAAGAGGTATGTCGACTGGGATGCCAACATCCGGTTCTACCCGTCGGGATACAGAGGCGGAGACCTCGAAATCGGCGCCCACCTGGCGCTGACGGGGTATATCCGCCGTCACCCGCTGATTCTCGAAGGACGGTTTTCGGTCAGCCGCCGTTCGCCATCCTACTGGCAGGAGAATCTATTCTCGAACCACTACATGTGGTCCGCTCCTTTGAACAAGGAGAATGAGACTCGTTTCGAGGTCACGTTCTCGGTTCCCGACTTCGCTTTCGAGGCCGGGGTCCGGCAGGGCGTCGTCGGCAACAGCATCTACTACGCCGCCGACAGCCGCATCGCCCAGCACGGCGGCAACGTGAGCCTCTCGAGCGTGTATGCACGCAAGGATTTCCGCTTGGGCGGACTTCACTTAGACAACAGGGTATTGTTGCAGTGGAGTACGGATCAGGAAGTTGTGCCCGTTCCGCTTCTGAGCGCCTACCTGTCGTATTATTACGAGTTCTGGGTGGTGCGCAACGTGTTGCGTCTGCAGATCGGACTGGACGGCCGCTACCACACGGTATACAAGGCCCCCGGTTACAATCCGGCTCTGTCAGTGTTCTACAACCAGCGCGAGGTCGGGGTGGGGAATTATCCCTACGTCGACGTCTTCGCCATGGCGAAGTGGAAGAGAATGCGTATTTTCTTGAAGTATCAGCATGTCAACAAGGGGCTGTTCGGCAACGGCGAGTATTTCTCCGTCGCCGGTTATCCGCTCAATCCCGGCATGTTCAAGATCGGCATCTCCTGGGGTTTCTATGATTAGCGTACTGTTCTGCACGGCATGAACCGCCCGCAAAACAACGTTGTATGTTCAAAAAAACCGTTCTGACTTTAGCGTTCTTAACGATTTTCAACACTTTCTACGGTTTCAACGACCGTTCCGACGCTTCAGCGGCGGCTTCGGCCGTCCTCGGAGCCACCCATTCGCTCCTCATGGAGGGCGATTACGTTATCTCGGCCTACGACGAGCTGATGCGTACGATCAGCGAGGAGGAGGGCCACGACTGGCGGCTCATGTCGGCCATCGCCTACCACGAGTCGCGCTTCCGTTCCGACCTCATGTCGCGGCGCGGCGCCCGGGGGCTGATGCAGATCATGCCCTCCGTCGCCCGGCAGTTCGGCGTGCCCGTCGAGGCGGTCTCCGATCCGGCCACCAACATCCGCGTGGCCAACAAGCTGCTGTCGCACATCGCCGGTACGCTCATCTTCGCCGAGGAGACGTCGGCCCGCGACCGTATCAGCATCATCCTGGCGTCGTACAACGGCGGACTGGGGCATGTCATCGACGCCCGGCGGCTCGCGCGGGCTTTCGGCGAGGATCCCGATTCGTGGGAGGTCGTCGCCCGTTATCTCGAGCTGAAGGCCGATCCCGATTATTATCGTTCGGAGGAGGTCCGGTGCGGCCGTTTCCTGGGCAGCGCCCAGACGCTCGCCTATGTCGACGATGTCGTCGACCATTACTACAAATATTGCCGCATCGCCGCCCGGTAGCCGCCGAACGTTGCGAATCGGATTTCATGCCCGCGCCGGTTATGCCGGCGCGGGTTTTTTGTCTCTGTTCCGCCGGTTTCTTTGCGCCGTCGATTGTTTTTTTTGCTGGTTTCTGAGGTGCGTTTTCCTTTCTCCTGCCGTTTTTCCGGTCTATCGGTTAGCAGGAGCGTATATGCTTGTTTTCGGACCGGGGCCGGCAACCTGCCGAGAGCCGGGGATTCGGGTGGCAGCCTGCGGGGTATGCCCGGCGCCGGCCGGGGCGTTGCGGGTCTCCGCCAGGGGAGCTGCGGCCCGCGCAGCTGTGAGAGCCCCCAAAAACGGCAGGGGAGGGGTAATTATACGCTTGCGGGAGTTGCATGCGGTATGGACGGGAGCGGAAGCTGCCGGAAGGTGTGCTTGTTGAATTTTTTCGTTGCCCGGCTGGGGCCGGTCGCGCGGAGCGCGAGCCGGGCAACGGACAATTGGCTTGTCGTCTTATGGAAAATGGCCGCCGCCTTGGCCAGCGCAGGCCCGCAAACATCCGGCTGTCGACGGGCGTGCCCCGCAGGTTGCGTCCGAATCCCCGACAGACTTACTTTGTCATTCTGAGCGAAGCGAAGAATCTTTTCCCTTGCGAACCAAAGGCCGCGGACGGACTATGCCTCGCAAGGAGGAGAGAGACAAACGCAGTGCAGTCAAGAATCTATTTTGGGCAAGGTCGCAGATGTTTCGCTGCGCTCAACATGACGGTTGCAGCGGCTCTTCGCAAAGAAGTGAAAGACAAACGCAGTGCAGTCAAACATCTGTATCGTCAGCATAGATTCTTCGTCGCTATGCTCCTCAGAATGACAAAACGGGAAGAACTGCGATCCGCACAACGCGTTGGGACCAAACTATTCATTGTTCGCAAACTCCGCAGCAGACTGGAATAAGCAACTGGCGACAACGCAGAAAGGTAGAGGGAAAAGATGTTCGGGGCGACCGCAGCTTGCAGAGGTAAACACCGGCTTCAGCCGTGCGAGCCGAAGCCCCGCCCTGCGGAGGCTCGCAAAACTCGCCCCGCGGGCTTCGGCCCGAGAGCTTTTGCGCCACCGCTATCAAAACCGATAATTGCCTGCGAATTGCAAAACCGCAAAAAACCGGCGGCAAACAACCGCAAACGAACAACGATTTTCCTTATACCCACCGCGCCATTACGCCGCCGGCGGATTGCTGAATCTACCTGGGCCGCGCTGGCCGAAGCCGTAACTTCCGCCACTCCGGGCCGTTGGCTGCCGTTTTCGCAGGCGGGTCTGTCCGGGCCCGCCCGCCGATTCTTACAAGTCGGCGTAGTCGTAGATCAGTTCGAAGTCGTCGAGCCACATGCGGCTCTTGGTCGAGCCGGTGAAGTAGTCGCCCCAGCGCGATCCCGAGCAGACGATCATCATGTGCGTGGGAACGGTGCCTGTGTCGCGCCATTCGATCTTGATGGTGAACTGCCGCCATTCGCCCACGGTCTCGTTGAGAATCAGTTCGCCGTAGCCGACCACGTCCTTGCCGTCTTTCTTGAAGAAGGTCGACTGGTCCTTCGTGTAGACCTGCACGGGCGACTGCTCCCACTTGTTCACTTCGGGGTAGGGCGAGGCGTTGCCGTATTCCTCCGGCGACCAGGTGCCCAGAGCGATGAAGATCGAACCCTGGTCCATGTCGCCGACCTTCAGATCGGTGCCCGTGGGCACGGTTCCGATCTTGTCGATCTGTCCCTGGGTGTATTTCACCCAGCCGCGCAGCGCGATGGGATGGGTGGCGAAAGGACGCCCGAAATTGATGATGCCGTTGGTGCCGTCGGTCTTGGCATACGTGCCCACGAAGATGTTGCCCGCGGCGAACTTGCCGATACCGGCCACCGACGCCAGCGTCGACTCCAGGTAGGCGCAGTACTGGCCCGCCGAGCCCGGACGGGGATAGGCCATGCCGTCGCAGATGGTCTTGCCGGCCGTCGCCGCACCCTTGTTGCCGCTGTCCCAGAACGCCTGGTCTTCCGAAAGATAGGGATAGACTACCTTGCCGGGCTGGCTCCATTCTTCGAAGCCGCCGTTGGGCAGCGGCAGGGCTTTCTCGGTGGTGAAACTCTCCACGGTCGAAAGGTCGTCGTTGGAGCAGGCCACCGCTTCGTAGCGCGTCTCGGGCTCGAGACCGCGCAACTGGGCCCAGAACGAACCGCCCTCGATCGTCAACTCCTCCTCGGGAACCTCGATCCACGTTTCGTCGCCCTCCTTGCGGTAGCGGAAACCCAGTTTCGTGCCGCTCAGGCCGTCGGCCCGCAGCCATGCCGAATGGGTCCAGGGCGATATGCTGGCGAACATCACTTTCACGTCGGTGTATTCCACGCTCAGATACCATTCTTCGGTGCGCCCGTGACAGGTCACGTCGACACGGCGCGGCGACGTGAAATCGGAGAGCAGATGGAGGTTCGAGTCGTTGAAGTCGGGGATGTCGGCCGCCGACATGCGGGTGCTGTCGCGGGGCCCGAGCTTGAGCGACGTGATGTTCACCTGCGACATGTCTTCGAACCCCACGTAGACCTTGGCCGTGCGGTTGGGCAGGTTCCAATCCGTGGCACCCACCTGTCCCTCGACCGTGAAACTGCGCGTGATGGTCTGCTGCGCCTCGATGGTCCAGGGGTAGTCCTGGTAGACCGAGAGCGTAACGTAGAGCGGCGAGGTGAGGTCGTGGCGGCCCACGATCTGCGTCGAGCTTTCGGCTTCGTCGGTGATCTTGCAGGCCGTGATCTCCACGGCCTGGATGTCGGTCGTCTCCTCCAGCGGCAGGGTCACCTTGCGCTCCGCGACGTCGATCTGCGGGTCGCCCGAAAGCCCTTCGGCGGCGATGCTTTCCACCGAACACACCACGATCGGGTAGGGAATGTCGTTCTTGATACAGCCGGCCAGCGTCAGCGCCAGGGTCAGTATGTGGAAACCGAATCGTTTCATGGTGTTATAACGTGGGGTTGTCAGCTTTATTTCGTGTTGCTCGGGTCGCAGTCCTGGGATGCTCACGTCCGTTCGCCTTTCTTCTTGTTCCACAGATGGATGGTCATGCCGATCCGGATTTCGGCCAGGTTGAGCCGGAAATTCATCTTCGAATATTTGCGCGACCCGATTTCGGCGCCCGCCTCGTCGAACTGCCTGACCTGCGTGTAGCGGAAGCCGCCCAGTCCGAACGAGACCGTCGCGCAGACGTTGGGGAAGGCGTAGACCGCGATGCCCGGATTGAATCCTACTTTCACGGTCATGTTTTCCGAGGAGGTGTATTTGTGGCTGTCGCCCGATTCGTAGGCGAAGGTGTTCTCGCCCGTGGTGAGCGAGAGTTCGAATTCGCCGAAAGCTCCGAAGCGGCCCTTTTCGTCGAGCGGAACATAGGAGCGATGGAACAGACCGAACGAAAAACGGTCGCTCGCCAGGTCCAGCCACGGAATGTCGATTTCGAGGTCGTTCTGCTCGCCCAGGTTGATGCCCAGCGAATTGAGCTTGCCCGAGATGTGGGTGTAGCCGAACCGCACGCCGATGCTTTGGTTATCCTTGTAGAAATAGCCCACGAAGGGGTTGACCGTCGTTATGTTTCCGCTCAGACCGATGTTCTCGAAGACCGGGAACATGTCGGCCTCGTCGGTCGAGAGGGTGCCGTAGGAGACGGTCAGTCCGCACATCGTTTCGCCCTTGAAGACGAAGCGGTTCTTGTTGATTTCGCGGTCGATGCGGCGGCTCGTGGGCAGGAAGCGGCGTTTGAGGCGCGGGCCCTGCGTGTCGGCCGCGGCCGACTCCGCTGCTGCGGCTCTTTTCGTTTTGCCCAGCGATTTCGTTCCGGCGGTCGTTTCCGTTGCGGCACGCGGTTCGTCTTCGGTTGTTCCGATCTCTGCCGGTTTTTCGGTTTCGGCCTGCGTCCGGGAGACTTTTTTCGGCTTTTTCGTTTTGTCGTTCGGCTCTGCGGCGGCTTCGGCAGCCGGTTCGGCCCATGTTCCGGCATCCGTTCGGGCGGATGGCTCAGCCGGCGTTTCGGCAGTCGTTTCCGGTGCGATCGTTCCGTGAGGAGCAAGCGACACGGCCGCGGCCGGCACGGCAGGTTCTTCGGCTTCGAGCCGCTGCGACGGGACCGTCAGCGACAGAGCCAGCAGAACGACAGGTAGGGTTCGGGTTTTCATCGTGCGCGGCGGGTCAGAGGTGGAACGATACGCCCAACCCGATGGAGAGGGGGTTGATGCGGAAATTCATGTTGCTGGTGCGGATGTCGGCGGTCGCCACCTGGTTCTTGACCTGGTGCGAATGGGTGTAGCTGATGCCCATCACGCCGATGTTGACCTCGATGGCCATGGTGTTGGTGGCGAAGGCGATCAGGCCCGGCGAGACGCCCAGCGCGACGGAGGTGCCCGTTTCGTAGGTGCCGCGGATGGGGGTGTCGGCCGCGAACTTGGTCTGGTGGCCGCCGAAGCGCAGCGACATCTCGTTGAACAGCGCGAAGCGCTTGTTGCGTCCCAGCGGGATATACTGCCGCCAGAAGAGGGCCGCCGAATAGGTGTGCTTGAGCGAATAGTAGTAGTCGGCCGCTATGTGCGTGCCCGACTCTTCGTCGCCGAAGCTCAGTTCGCCGCCGTCGACGCGCAGCAGCGTGCGCGAGTAGATGAAACGTATGCCCACGGCCGAGTTGTCGCGTATGGCGTAGCCGATCATGGGCGTTACCTTGAAGGTGTATCCGTCGCTGTCGATGCCCTCGATGATGAGGAACGTATAGTCGTCGTTCACGTGGGTCGAGTAGGAGGCCGAACCGCCGAAGATCCATTGGCCGGCCGGCACGAAGACATGTTTGATGTCCACCAGGCCGCGTTGCTGGCGCAGCTCGTTGATGGTCGGCGCTGCCGTCGTGCCGGCGGATGCCGGCGGCGTCCGTTCGCCCTGCGCGTGTCCCCGCGCCGCGAAGGCGAACAGGGCGGCGGCAAGCGCCGCGTGTCGGAGGAATCCCATGCGTCGGTCGGAGTTAGTAGACGATTTCCAGATCGTCGAGGTACATCACGCTCTGGGTCGAACCGGTGAAGTAGTCGCCGTATTTGCTGGCCGAGGCGATGAGCAGCAGGTAGGCGGGCCGCTCGCCCTCGTATTCGGGGTAGTATTCCACGTCGACTTCGAACTGCTTCCACTCCGACTGCTGGTAGGAGTTGTCTTTCTCCCACACGGCGGCGCCGATGACATGGCCTTCGGCATCGTTGGTGTTGCCCTTGTCGCCAGTGAAGTTCGTGCAGTATTTTATCGTGCGGTCCGTCGAAGCGAAGAACGTGCCTGCGTCGGCCGTGTTCGTAATGTGGGGGCCCGTCGTCGCACAGAGACAGAGGTAGACGGTCGAGATGTCCGAGTCGCCCTTGTTCTTGCCGCTGCTGCCGTCGGCGTTGTCGATGACGCCCGTGTTGCCCTTGTACCAGAAACGCAGCTTCTTCGGGCGGTAGGTGAAGTCGAACGGTTTGCTGAAGGCGATCACGCCGTTCGTTCCGTTGGTGCCGAGATACCGGCCCACGAAGAGGTTGCCGGCCGCGAATTTGCCGATGCCCAGCATCTGCACTTTCTGCGACTGGAGTTTGGCCGCCGTCGTGCCGGCCGAGCCCGGACGCGGGTCGTTTACGTTGCTTGTGACATTGACACCCAATGTTGCCGAACCGTGGTTGCCCGTGTCCCACCATTGGCCGACAGTCGAGGGACTGGGGATCAAGGCATCTTTGCTGATGGAGGAATCTTTCGACCACTGCTCGTAGTCCGAATTGGGAATCTGAGGGCCGTCGCCCATGGTCGTGCGGGCGATGCCGTTCACCGTCTCTTCGCCGAACAGCAGTTGGGATTCGTAGGTGGTGTTGGCTTGAATGTCCGCAGCGTCGGCCACGTATTTCCCGGCTTCGGCCGCTGCCGCTTCAACGACCGTCCATTCCGTTGTGCCGGCCCGGCGGTAGCGTATCTTCACATCGTGGGCCGTCGCCGGGTCGTGTACCAGGGCTTCCAGGCGGCCCCGGGCGTTCCAGCAGTCAGTCGGCACGAGCCCCGCGGCGCCCTGGAGCATCCGTACCTTCGATTCTTTCGTGCTTTCGCCTTCGTCTGCGTCGGTCGCCGTGAGGGTCACGGTGTGTTCGCCCGCAGGCAGCAGGGAGAAGAAGGCTTCGCCGAGCGTCAGCCGCATCTCCGTGGAGTTGGTGTATGCCAGCGCGATGCCGTTCGTATCTTCGGGGTAGGCTCCCGTCGCCGGCACGGTGAAAGTCTGCCCGCCCGCCTGCACGGCGATGGTCGCCATGTCGGCGATGGAGGTGATGCGGTAGCTCTGTGCACCGGAGAGGTAGTCCTGCGTCTGGGTCATGTCGAAGCCATCGCCCGCGATCTGGGGGGTGGGAACGAAGATGATCGGATCGTCCACCTCGTCGGGGTTCTCGTCCAGCGCAAGGGTGAAGTCCAGTGCGCCGCCCAGGTCGGCGGAGTATTTGAGTTTCAGTTCGTAGCGTACGCCCGGTTCCGGCGTGAGTTCCTTGGCGCCGCTCTTTTCGAGTTCCAGGGGCTGGCCGTTCTTCTCGCCCTTGCCGCGGAACGTCCAGTTGAGCGTGGTGGGTTCGGCCGGCAGCACGAAGTAGCCCGTCGAGTCTTTCGTGTAGGAGAGACGGGGTGCCTTGGCGTCCGACGGGTCGCCGAACACCACTTCGGTGGAGTAGCTCTCCTTGAAGGTGGCCGCTATCGTCGGGTCATAGACCACTTTCACCATCGTGTTCACGATGCGGCATTCCACCTCCACCATCGTTGTGCGTCCGTCTATGATTTCGAAGTCGGCCTCCCCTTTGTAGGTGGGTTCCGTGAAAGTGGAAGCGGCCATGCTGCCCGCCTCCACCGCTATCGAGTAGTCGCCGGCCAGCAGCCACAGCGACGCCGGCATCTCGGAGCGTTTGTTGTAGCGGCGGATCAGCTCCCGCCCCTCCTCCGTCTTCTTGTAGATGCGGATGGCGCAGCAGTTCCACGGATAGGCTTCTTCTTCGCCGCCTCCCGCCTCTTCCGCCGTCCGGCTTTGCGGTGTCGCTATCGCGAACGTCGCGGCGCCACCCTTTCCGGCGGGGAGTTCCGCCGGGTCGTCCGTGCAGGCGCAGGTCAGCAGGGCCGCTGCCGCCAGCAGGATATGTCGTGCCAGTCGTTTCATGTTGTCAGTCTACGTGTACCATCACCTTTTCGGCCGTTTCGACGCCGGTGCTGTCTACGACCGTCATTTCGAAGTCCGTGTCGCCGGGGAAGGTGCCCATCAGCGCCATGAAGCTCGTGATGTCGAACGAGAGTGCGGTCTGCCCCGTCACTTCGGCCCCTACGGGGAATCCCAGGCCCTTGAGTTTCTCGCTGAGCCCTGCCTCCGTGGCTTCGGGGTCGGCGAGGTCGAATTTCGACGGCACCATGCCGTCCAGGTCGAGTGCGCCGGAGATGGCGACGGTCAGCGACTGCACGCCCTGCGTCGCCGAGATGCGGATCTGCACCGATCCGGGCTTTTGCAGGTCGGCCGTGTTGTAGCGCTTCTTGATGTCGTGGCCCACCCACACGATGCGCGGGTCGGGTCCTCCGGCCGAGACTTCGATGGTGAGCGTAGAGGTGCTCTTGCGGCCCGCTTCGTCGACAATGGTCATGGCGAAAGCGTGGGTGCCCTCGTAGTCGCTCAGAATCTTCATCAGCACCTCCAGCGGGAAGGTGCGTTCGGTCACCGCCAGGTTCTTGGCCGGGAAACCCCACGAGCGCAGCGCTGTGAGCGCCAGCCCCTGCACCGTGAACATGTCTTTGGGCTCGGTCAGCTCCTTGGCGTCGAGCAGGGTGCGGAACTCGGGGTTGTCGGTGGTTATGTCGATGACCAGCGAGGCCATCGGATCCTTGGTCGTGATGGTGAATTCGCACGGTTCGGTGAAGTAGCCGTTTTCGTCGTAGTTGTCCGGCGTCAGCTTGAGCACCTCGTCCAGCGAGTGGCCGGGCCAGGTGAGCTTGGGAGCGTCGGGGCCGTCCTCGTCGGGGATGCGGTCCTCGCAGAAAGTCGCCAGCGTGCGGGTGTCGACCACGACCTCTTCGTTGTAGACCCAGGTCTCGATTTCGGCGTTGATGATCACCGAGCCGTCCTCCGCATGCTGGAGGCCCACCGTGATCTTGCGCCATTCGCCCGCCTTGGCGTCGTCGGCCACCGTCAGCGGCTGCTCGGTGATCTCCTTGCCGTTGAACTTGGTGGTCAGATAGAGCACCAGCGGATTTTTCTGTCCGGCCAGCGGCTTGAGGAATCCGGCCAGCGCGGGTTCGCGTCCTTCGAACGTCAGCGCATTCTTGTCGCCCAGCACCAGCTCGGCCCGGGTCTTCTCGCTCATCGTCGCCACGAGGGTGTCCTTGTAGGCGACGGTAACCTTCACCGACAGCAGGCGGCACACCACGTCGGTCAGGGCGGTGGTGTTGCCTTTCGTGATGGTGAATTTGGGGCTGGCTCCGTAGGTCGGGGTGCCCTCGTCGCCCTCGAAGGCGGCGTCTTTCGTCGGGCCCGAGCTTATCGAGAGGGTGTAGCTGCCTGCGGGCAGCTCGATCTGCTGCGGACGGTCGGCGTAGAGGAACGACTTGCAGGAGGTGCCGTTCTTGTCGGTCACCTCCACGGCGTTGCCTGCGGCGTCGAGAATCTCGACCCGGTAGGTGGCGAAGTCGGTGTTGCCCGCCCGGGTTGCGGCACGGGCTTCGGGCGTGTTGCCCACATCGTCCATGCGTTCCTCGACCGTGACGTTGAGTTCGGAGAACGACAGGTAGCCCACGTTGTTCGGGTCGGGTTTCTCCTCGCCTCCTTCGAAGCGGGAGGTCTCTTCCACGCACGAAGCGGCAAGCAGCGCGCCGGCAGCCAGGGCCCAGGTGAAATATTTGCGGATGTCCATTTTCATGGTCGTCGTATTTTCAATGTATGACTCGCAGCGTCCGACTGCCGGTCGGTCCGGATTGCGAATCTTCGGTTCTTAGTTGTCGGCCGGGTCGGGTATCGCGTCGTCGTTGAGTTCTTCGTCGAGCGCTTCGGTGCGGACGGGCTCATCGTTGAGCGTAATGTCTATCTTGCCCGTGTCGCCCGCGCCCGTGACGTCGAACGTGTAGGTGTAGAGCGTGCCCGGGGCCGGTGCTGCGTTGGTCGTCGCGGCGAATTTCACGGTCTGGGCAGGCTGCGTGGCCGAGGGAGTCTGCTTGGTGGCTTGGCCCGTGATGACGAATTCGGCCGGCCGCACGAAGTAGTAGTTCTCGGCGGTGGTGTAGTCGAGTGCGAATTCGCTGCCCGCCGCGGTCGTGAGCGTGAAATCGGCACCGTTGCCGAAGTAGCCCTTGAAGCGGTCGGTGAACTTCACCCGTACGATGGTGTTGAGCAGCCGTGCCGTAAGCTTCACGCTGGTCGATTCCTGTCCGATGGCCACCGTCGTCTCGGCCACCGCTTCGAAATAGGGCTTGCCTGCGCCTTCCGGCGAGTTTCCCAGCCCCGGTTCATCGCCCGAGTGGAGCGTCAGACGATAGGTCGTCGCAAACAGCCAGTCTTCCCGGCTGTCGTAGTCGCCCAGCCGTTCCCACGTGTGGGCGTAGGGGTGTGCGGGGTCGGTGCTCTCCACGGTCAGCGCCAGGTCGGCCGCTGCGGGGAGCTCGCACGGGAACGGCACCTGCTCCGCGCGGGTCAGCGCCTCGATCGTGGGCGTGCACTCGGCCGTCAGCGCCAGCGTGCCGTAGCCTTCCGCCGGTGCGGCCGGTTCGTCTTTCGCGCACCCGGCCAGCAGGGCCGCAAGCAGTATGGTTGTAAAGCGTTTCATCTTAGTGGGCGATCGTTACACGGATGTTGTCGAGGTAAAGGAAGTAGTCTCCGAAAAATGCGTCGCCTCTTTTTCCATCATTGGATACTTGCCAAGACAGACGATGAGAAGACGTGCAGTCGGGAATCGTATAGGTTTTGGTTTGGTCGATGCTGCCATAATCGCCGGTTTTGCTCAGCGAGATTCCTCCCTCGATCTGGGATTCTATATCTTCGTTCCCTTTGAATGCGCCAGATCGCGTGGTATAGCCGTAAGTATAGAGCGGCGACGCTCTCTTTCCTGACAGGGTCGTACCGCCTGTGTAATCGTAGGTGACGGTCACATCGACTCGTTTCCCTGATCTTATGACGCCGATGGCCGGGGAGTCGATACGTCCGTTGTAACGGCCATAAGCAATGAGAGCACCTTCGAAATGACAGCAGCAGCGTACCGCGTTTCCGCCCTCGGCTCCTGTTCGCGCGCCCGTCCAGCCGGGAAGTCCGTATTGGTCGAGTTGGATGGCATCGGGGTTCTGCGCGTGGCTTCCGCTTCCGTGGTTGTCGTTGCTATTGAAAGAGACCACATTGCTGAAATCCTCGAAGAAGAGATAGGGCGACATGACGGTGCAGCCATCGGCCGTGGCGTCGCGCACGTCGCATCGTTTGCCGTAGACACCCTCGGTGTTTTCCGAGCTGACGCTCATACGTACATAGCCGTCGACCGTAAACGGATTCGGTTGGTCTTCGAAATATTTCGTCGTGCAGGTCCCGTCCGCATCGACGGCGATCGGTTCGCTTACGTTACGCAGTTCGAGCGACGGGAATTCGTAGTTCTCCGGCATGACGATCGAGTCGATCCGGGTGACGGGTTCGCCCAAATGGGCAGGGTCAACCATCAGCCGATATTCCTGCTGAGGCCGCAGTTCGCCGATGGTCAGTTTCACCGGAGTGATGGTGCCGGCGGTGCAGTTGCGGAAAGCGGTGCCGGTGAGCGGCCACGAGAATTCGGTGCCGTCGGTGGCTGTGAAACGCACGGGAACGCCCGTCAGATCGGCCGGGGCCAGGTAGACCCAGAACGAATCGCCCTCGTCCACGGGGGTGTCGAACGCCAGCGTGATGCCCGTCGCGGCTCCGGCCCCTTCGGGCGCCGCATCCGGATTCGCCAGGTCCCATGTCATGCGGCCCGCGACGGGAAGTCCGAATTCGATGCGGAGTTTCTCGATGGGTCCTCCCAGAAGGTTGCGTCCCTCGGGAACGGTGATCTTGAACGCGTGCACCTGGTGGCGGAAGCGCAGCGTGACGTCGTTGAGTATCTCTTCGCGCAACTCGGCGCCCGAGGTCTTGGCCAGCATGATGTCGAGATCGGGGTTCCAGCGTCCGTTCTGCACGGTCGGGATGGTGTAGGTCACTTTCGTGCCGGCGGCCGATTCGGGCACGGGGCAGGCGGCGTAGTAGTCGTAGGTGCCCGCTGCCATGGCGTTCACCTGGCCTGTGAAGAGACCCTGCGAGGGGTCTTCGCGCGGGTACCAGAGCGTGAACGGTACGTTTTCGAAAGCCGCGGCTCCGCTGCTGTAGCTCCACAGGGCGATGCGGTCGCCCTTGGTCCAGCGCATCGTGCCGTCGTTCTCGTCGAAGGCGATACGGGTCTGCGGCGTCGCGGCCGGGGCCTCGCCGCCGACGTAGACCGTCGGGTTCTGCGTCGCCTCCGCCCGCAGGCTGCGGGCCGTCGCTGCGTCGGCCCCCCGGGTCGCGGTGGCGGCGATGCGCACCTCGATCTTGCGGGGATCTCCGGTCTGCGGGGCCTGCTCCATGAAGGCATCTTCGGAGCACGACGCTACGGCCCCGGCAAGCGCCGCGGCGGCAGAGAGGATGACCAACTTTCTGACAATATTCATAAGGATGTCGTTTCTTGTTCCCGGCGCCGCGGCCGAAGCCGGACGGCGCATACCTCTTTTTCAGGATGTTGCAAAAATACACAACAATTTCCCGCCGGAGAAATTTTTTCAACGAATACGGCGTTTTTCATCATGAAAACCCGCGAATTTGCGGAAAACGGGACGCGATCAGATGGAAAATCGGGCGATTTTGTAGTCCGTACGGGGCCTGCGGAACGGCGGAGCGAAGGCCCGGATTCGGGCGGGACGAGGGTAAAATCACCGGCTTGGGCTTTGCTCGGGTTTTGCATCCGGCCGCTTCTTGGCGGTTGTTGGGGGGGCATGCTGTCCGGCCGCTTCTTGGAGGTTGTTTTTTTGTCTTTTGCCTGCCGTCAGGCGGCCGGAGGTTGCGTGCTCCCGGCGGGGCGGCGGGGCACTCCGGTTCGTGAATCTTGGCGGCTTTCGTCTGTTTGCGGTTTTCATCGCACAGGGCGGCCGTGAATCCGGTCTGCGGATATTCCAGACTTTTTATTGTATTTTTTATTGCATAAGTTTGGATCATGCCCAAAAAAAACTGATTCTGGAACGTGTGGTTCTTTTGCCGGTTTAGGACGCCTTGCAGGTGGAATGGCTATTTGGCTGGCCGGCCTGCGGCCGGCCGGTGACGGAACGATATTGCAATAATTTATGGCATGATTCCGGAGCAGAAAGGAAAACAGCACGCAGACGCTCGCCGAGCTGATCCGCGGGTTGCAGCACTCGGTCAATCCGTTCGTGGGCTCGTGCCGCTGCCGTCGCGGCTGATCGACGACGTGCAGGCCGATTTCCAGATGGAGGTGACCGCGGCGGATACGTCCCTCCCCCGAAATGCAGTTCGTCGTTCGACCCGACTGACAATTCGAACGTCCGCTCGGCTGTTTCGCCAAAGGCTCGGTCAACGGCAACGGCAAAATCTCCTCTTCGCGCGAGAACACCCGTTCGACCGACCATGTGTCGTCCGAATGAAACGGAGCGCCGGTCACCGCCGGCGCTCCGTTTCGTTTCCGGTCCGAGGATCGGCGGAGCCTATCGCTGCTTGACGTATTTGTCCAGCCAGCCGAAGAATTCGCGGTTCCAGACGAGCGAATTCTGAGGCTTGAAAACCTGATGCGCCTCGTCCTCGAACTCTACGAGCCGCGCCGGAATGCCGCGCACGCGGGCCGCCGTGAAGGCTTCGAGCGACTGGGTGTAGGGGATGCGGAAGTCCTTTTCGCCCGTGATGATGAGCATTGGGGTGTCCCACTTCGCTGCGAATTTGTGGGGCGAGTTGGCGTAGGAGCGCTGCGCCACGGCGTTGTGCGCATCCCAGTAGGGGCCTCCGTAGTCGTTGTTGACGAACCACAGCTCTTCGGTCTGGCCGTACATCGAGTCGAAGTCGAAGATGCCGCAGTGGGAGACGAAGGCTTTGAAGCGTTTTTCGTGGCATCCGGCCAGGAAGTAGACCGAGTAGCCGCCGTACGAGGCGCCCACGCAGCCCATGCGGGTCCGGTCGGCCCACGGTTCGCGCGCCACGTCGTCGATGGCAGCGAGGTAGTCGCGGATGTTCTGGCCCGAGTAGTCGCCCGAAATCTGGTCGAGCCACTCCTGCCCGAACGAGGGGAGGCCGCGGCGGTTGGGCGCCACGACGATGTAGCCCTGCGCCGCCATCAGCTGGAAGTTCCAGCGGTAGCTCCAGAACTGCGACACCACGCTCTGCGGGCCGCCCTGGCAGTAGAGCAGCACGGGGTACTTCTGCGTCGGGTCGAAGTCGGGCGGCAGGATCACCCACGTAAGCATGCGCTTGCCGTCGGTGGTGCGCACCCAGCGTTTCTGCACCTCGCCCATCTTCACGGCGTCGTAGACGGGCTTGTTGATCTCCGAAATGCGGTTCAGCGTACCGTCGGCGGCCACGTCGAAGAACTCGGTGGCCATCGAGATGGTGCATACTTCGGCCACGGTGCGGCCGCCGGCCATGGTGAAGGCGTTGATGTCGTGGTCGCCGCGCGTCAGCACTTCGACCTCGGACGTACCGCACGCGGCGCCCGCCTCGGGCAGCTGCACGCGGCAGATCTGATGCGTCGCTTCGATCGGCGCGATGAAGCGGAGCGTGCGGTTGTCCTCCCACACCACGTTGGCGGCGTTGTAGTCGAACGTAGCTGTGAGGTCGTGCATTTCGGCCGTGCGGCAGTCGTAGACGAAGAGGCGTTCCTTGTCCGACTCGTTGCCCGCGCGGCGCATCGAACGGAAAGCGATGTGCAGGTCGTCGGGCGACCAGACGGGGTATTTGTCGTAGCCGGGCATCTCGTCCGGCAGTTCGCGCACCTCGCCCGCTTCGCCCGCGCATTCCGATTTGCGCCCCGTGAGCGGTTTGCAGATGTTGACGGTTTTGCCCGTGGCGAGGTCGTAGACGAAGATGTCGGAGTCGGTCGACACGGCGTAGGCCGTTCCCGTGAGCGGCTTGGAGGTGTAGGCCAGCATCGTGCCGGCGTGGTTCCACGCTATCTCGGTCATGTCGAAGTAGGGGGCCAGCGGAGCGTCCCATGCGGCGTCGGCGCCGATGATGTCGGTGCCGCCCGTCACGAGACCGTCGCCCAGCCCGGCCACGAAGATGTGGCGGTGGTCGCCTTCGTCCCAGTAGTCCCAGTGGCGGGCCATGAGGTCGTCGTAGATGCGGGCTTTCGACCGGGGCAGGTCGGCGTGGACGTCCGCCGACCTGCGGGCCGCCACGCGGACGGTCTGCACCCACCAGATATGTTTGCCGTCGGGGCTCACGCCGAAGCCTTCGACCTCGGGGATGCCTTCGCCGTTGCCGCTGCCGGTGATCTGCTCGGGCTGCGAGCCGTCGGCTTTCATGCGCCACACCTGCATCGAACCGCTGCGGTCGGAGAGGAACCACACGCTCGCGCCGTCGGCCGACCATTGGGGTGCGGCGTTGTTGGATGCGTAGTCGGTCAGCGCCCGGCATTCTCCCGTGGCGAGCTCCTCGACCCAGAGCGTCGTGATGCCGCGGTTCTCGGCCATGTTGTATTCAGTCACGGCATAAAGCAGCCGCGTGCCGTCGGGCGAGAGCGACGACGAGCCGGCGCGCCGCATTTTCCACATCACTTCGGGCGTGAGCCGTGCGGCGGCGATCTCCTCGGCCGTGAGGGAGTTGTCGATCTTGAGGGGTGCGGGCCGCCTGTCGCAGGCGCCGAGCCCCACAGCTGCGATAGCCATAAGAAAGATGAATTTTTTCATTTCGGTTGAGGTTTCCTGTTTTATTGCGTATCTTCGTCCGACAAAATTCCGGGGTCATGGAACATGCCGTTCATTTTGCCGACAAGTCGGTGTTTTTCGTCAAGGAAGCTCCCTGCGGGGAGATGTTCGTCTTTGTTTCCGCCGAAACGGGGGCGATAAGTCGTGACAAGATAGTGAATTTTCTCGAAACGAACAACCGGGTGGCCGTCGTGACGCCCGATCCCGATGCGGCGTTCGCCCGCTTCGCTGCGGATTTCACGGTGGTGGAAGCGGCCGGCGGCGTGGCGGTGAACGACCGCGGCGAGCGGCTGATGATCCGCCGCAACGGCCGCTGGGACCTGCCCAAGGGACACGTCGAAGCAGGCGAGCCGACCGAAGTCTGCGCCGTGCGCGAGGTGTTGGAGGAGACGGGGGTGGAAACCGAGGTCGCGGCGCCTCTCTGTGCGACGTGGCACGCCTACTGGTTCCCGAAGACGGTGCGCTGGGAGCTGAAACGGACGCACTGGTTCCTGCTGCGGGCCGCGGGGAGCGCTTCGCCGACTCCGCAGACCGAGGAGGGCATCGAGCAGGTCGTGTGGTGCCTGCCCGAAGCGTTCGCGGCCCATGCCGCCGGGTCCTTTCCTACGATCCGCCGGGTTGCGGAGGCGCTGTCTGAATTTATAATTCAGAATTCTTAATTCACAATTTCTGTTGCGGTTGCTTTCGATGCGGTCCGTTGCCGGAAACTGATCTCCGGATTTTGCCGGGTATCGTTCGGGTGATCCCGATAATTATGAATTGTGAATTTTTAATCGTGAATTTCTAAAAATTCCCGTTCATCGCTTTGGCTATGCCCTCGGCGATCTGGTCGACGGCGTCCTGGAGCTTGCTTCCGATCATCATCTTCATCATCATGTTCAGCTCGGCGTGCAGCACGAGCCGCAGGCGCGTGTCGGAGTCGGAGACCTTGTGCAGCTGGATCCAGAAAGCGAAGTCGACGGGCACGCCGCCCTCGTCGCCCACGATCTTGACGTGTTTGGGCTCGACGCGCTCCTCCATGCGGAGCTTGACGGTGAATCCCTTGGCTTTGAACGAACAATGCTCTTCGTCGGCCTGCCACTCCTCGACACGGTCGGCCACGGCGGGCGTGAGGTTGTCGAACCGGCTGACGGCCGCGTAGATCGCTTCGGCGGGGCGCAGAATCTGCTGCTGTTTGGAGATGTATTCCTGCATGGGTCGGTATGATTCAGATTTTATGTTTCGGGTTTGTGTGCGGTCCGGGCGCACCGGAGAGGTTCCGGGGGTGCGGAGGTGCCGGCGAAGCGTCGGGGCGGCGGTCATTCGATCTCGAAGGTGCGCGCCGTGGGGCTGTCGGTCGTGATGCGAACGCGGATCGTGTTGTCGGGCAGCAGCCCTTCGATCTTCTCGGGCCACTCGATCAGGCAGATGTCGCCCGAGTAGAAATACTCCTCGTAGCCCAGGTCGAAGGCCTCGCGCGGGTCGTCGATGCGGTAGAAGTCGAAGTGGCAGATGCGGCGGCCTCCGGCGCCGCGGTATTGGTTGACGATGGCGAACGTGGGGCTCGTGACGGTGTCGTCGGCGCCCAGCAGCGCTGCGATTTCACGGACCAGCGTGGTTTTGCCGGCGCCCATGCCGCCGTGGAGCGCCACGACGGTGCGGCGGCCCAGCAGGCCGACGACGGCTTCGGCGACCCGGGGCAGCTCTTCCTGCGAGGTTATGTGGATGGTTTTCATCGTTTCGGTTTGAGTACCAGATAGGGGACGATCATCTCCTCCATCGAGATGCCGCCGTGCTGGAACGTGTTGCGGTAGTAGCGGATGTGGCGGTTGGCATCGTTGTTATAAACGAGAAAATCGGTGTTGTAGGCGAAGATGTAGCTCGACGTGAGGTTGCTCGACGGCAGCTGGATGTCCTCGGGCTTGTGCACCTCGTAGACCTCGCGCGAGTTGTAGGCGAGGTTGCGCCCCGTCTTGTAGCGCAAGTTGGCCGAGGTTTCGCGATCGCCCGTGACGCGCACGGGGTTGTCGACGCGGATGGTGCCGTGGTCGGAGGTGATGACCACGGTGTGGCCCCGCTCGGCGAGGAGCCGGAGGATCGTGTAGAGGTCGGAGTGCTCGAACCACGAACGCGTCAGCGATCGGAAGGCGGCCTCGTCCTCGGTCAGCTCGCGGATGATGTCGGTCTCGGTGCGGGCGTGGGAGAGGATGTCGAGGAAGTTGTAGACGATGACCGAGAAGTCGGCATCGTAGACCTTCTGGATGTTGTCCACCAGGCGCCGCCCCTGCTCGGGCCGCACGAGCTTGTCGAACGAGAACTTCCACTGCTTGCCGTTCTGGGCCATCAGGCGGCGCAGGAACTCCTCCTCGTACTGGTTCTTGCCGCCCTCCTCGTTGTCGTTGAGCCACTTGTCGGGCATCAGCCGGTCGATGGCCAGCGGCATGAGTCCGGCGAAGATGGCGTTGCGGGCGTACTGGGTGGCGGTGGGCAGGATGGCGCAATAGAAATCCTCGGCGGCGACGTCGTAGTGGCCGCGCAGCAGCGAGGAGATGGCCCGCCACTGGTCGTAGCGGAAATTGTCGATGAGCAGCAGCGTGGTCTTGGGATTCTCGTCGGCGACGGGGAAGATCTTCGATCGCATGAGCGTGTGCGACATCACGGGCGTAGAGTCGGAGCGCCGGTTGATCCAGTCGTAGTAGTTGCGCCGCACGAACTTCGAGAACTCCTGGTTGGCCTCGGTCTTCTGGTAGGTGAGCACCTCCTTGATGCTCTGGTCGGTCGAATCCTCCAGCTCGAGCTCCCACGAGGTGAGACGCCGGTAGAGCGAACACCAGTCCTGGAACGTGTCGGCCATCTGCAGCGACTGCGAGATGCGCCCGAATTCCGAACGGTAGTCGGCCGTGGTGCGCTCGGTGACGAGCTGCTGCGAGTGCACGTTCTTCTTGATGGAGAGCAGCACCTGATTGGGATTGACGGGCTTGATGAGGTAGTCGGCGATCTTCGAACCCACGGCCTTGTCCATGATGTTCTCCTCCTCGCTCTTGGTCACCATGATGACCGGCGTGGTGGGGCGCACCTCCTTGATCTTGGGCAGGGTTTCGAGCCCGGTCATGCCGGGCATCATCTCGTCGAGTATGATCAGGTCGTAGGACCCTTCGGCCGCCATGTCGATGGCGTCGTAACCGTTGTTGCAGGTCTCGACCTCGTAGCCCTTGCCCTTCAGAAAGAGGACGTGGGGCCGCAGCAGTTCGACTTCGTCGTCGACCCAAAGAATTTTGACCATAGCGTTCATTATCATGCAGGTTTTCCCGCCTCGGCATAGCCCGAACAAGTTCGGCTCTGCGCTCGGCTCAAGAAAACGTTCATTTCATGCAGGTTTTCCCGCCTCGGCATAGCCTGAACAAGTTCGGCTCTGCGCTCGGCTCAAGAAAACGTTCATTGTCATGCAGGTTTTCCCGCCCCGAAGTGGCGCGGCCGGGTCCGATTCGACCCGGGCCCGGGAGAAAGCCGGCGATCGTGTTGCAAAATTAGTGTTTTTACATCCAAACGCAAAAAACGGGAAATTATTGGAGAAACGTGCCATGAATTTGCGAAAGCCGATGTGCGAACCGCAATTTTCCGGACGTTTTCTGCGGCCGGCCCGGTGTGCGCGGACGGGTGTGCAGCAATCGTCTCCGGCCTTGGCGGCCGGTGCGGTCGGGGCGCGGACGTGCTGAAAAAGGATGCGCCGCAACCCCGAAAATGCAAAAAAACGAACGATGGATTGTGAATTTTGATTTCTTGCTCCGGTTTTGCCCGATATTTGTTCATCGCCTTGTGTCTGTGGCCGGTATGCGGACCCCGGGAAAAACGCGAAAAAATTTTTGCGGATAACCAAATAAACCGTATATTTGCAGACCGGTTCCGATCAAGAAGAACTTAATTTTTAATAACATAAGCTATGACAAAAGCAGATATCGTAAGCGAAATCGCCAAGACCACCGGCGCCGAAAAGGTACAGGTGCAGGCCATCGTCGAGGCGTTCATGGAGAGCATCAAGACGTCGCTGACCAAGAACAACAACGTCTATCTCCGCGGCTTCGGCAGCTTCATCGTGAAAAAACGCGCCAAGAAAGTGGCCCGCAACATCTCGAAGAATACGACCATTACGATCCCCGAACACAACATCCCCGCCTTCAAGCCGGCCAAGAGCTTCGCAGCGAAGGTGAAATAGGAAACGATAAATCAAGAACCTCTAACAATTAAGGACTATGCCAAACGGAAAGAAGCACAAGCGTCACAAGATGGCTACCCACAAGCGCAAAAAGCGTCTGCGCAAGAACCGTCACAAGAAAAAGTAAGGGTAGCGACGTCTACGGATAGATAAAGCTAAAGGGGCCCCGGGCTCTTTTAGCTTTACCTATTTAAAAGTCGGCGGTCTTGCCGGCACCCCCGATCCCGGTCCGGAGGCCTCCGGACGCGGGTTGAGACATTGGAGTTGTCCGCCACTCCAGAGCAAAAGCGGTCCCGATACCAAACACAACATCACGTGTTCCGCCTCGCGGAAGCACGCATTCCCATACATGAACAAGGAACTCATCGTAAACGTTAGCCCGACCGAAATCTCCATCGCCATGTGCGAAGACAAGGTGCTGGTCGAGCTCTCCAAGGAACAGTGCCAGACCGGATTCGCCGTGGGCGACATCTACCTGGGCAAGGTCCGCAAAATCATGCCGGGTCTCAACGCGGCATTCGTCAACATAGGGCATGAAAAGGATGCCTTCATCCACTACCTCGATCTGGGAACCCACTTCCCCTCGCTCCAGAAGCTCGCTTCGTCGTATGTCCCCGGCAAACGGGGCCTGCGCGTCGAAAGCATGAAGATGGAGGCTCCGGTCGAGAAGTCGGGCAAGATCGGCGACTACCTCCAGGTGGGGCAGCAGATCATGGTGCAGGTGGCCAAGGAGGCCATTTCGACCAAGGGCCCGCGTCTGACGGCCGACATCTCGCTGGCAGGCCGCAACGTGGTGCTGGTGCCTTTCTCGTCGAAGGTATTCCTGTCGCAGAAAATCCGTTCGGGCGAGGAGAAGAAGCGCCTCAAGCGCATCGCCGCCGCCGTGCTGCCCAAGAACTTCGGCGTCATCATCCGCACGGCCGCCATGGAGGCCCGCGACGAGGACATCGAGCAGGACATCCGTACGCAGATCGACCGCTGGCGCAAGACCGTGGCGGCGATCCGCAAGCATACGGCTCCGGCGCAGATCATGAGCGAGATGAACCGTGCCAACACCATCATCCGCGACTCGCTCAACGGCACCTTCTCGCAGATCGCCGTCGACGACCAGGCGATGTTCAACGAGATACGCAACTACATCCGCCAGATCGAGCCCGAGAAGGAGAAGATCGTGAAGCTCTACCGCGGCAATGTGCCCATCTTCGACAACTTCGACATCTCGAAGCAGATCAAGTCGCTCTTCGCCAAGTATGTCTCGCTCAAACGCGGCGCCTACCTCATCATCGAGCGCACCGAGGCCATGAACGTCATCGACGTCAACTCGGGCAACCGCACCAAGGCCGAGGACAACCAGGAGCAGACCGCCATGGACGTCAACCTGGCGGCCGCCAAGGAGATCGCGCGCCAGCTGCGGCTGCGCGACCTGGGCGGCATCGTCATCATCGACTTCATCGACCTGCACAAGGCGCAGAACCGCCAGCTGCTCTTCGACGAGATGGTGAAGCTCATGTCGACCGACAAGGCCAAGCACACGGTGCTGCCGCTCACGAAGTTCGGCTTGATGCAGATCACGCGCCAGCGCGTGCGCCCCGTGGCCGTGGAGAGCGTGTCGGACGTCTGCCCGACGTGCAACGGTTCGGGCAAGATCGAGCCCACGGTGCTGCTGGACAAGAAGATCGAGAACCAGATCTCGTTCCTCACGCAGGACCGCGGTCACAAGTATATCCGTCTCGTGGTGAGCCCCTATGTGGCGGCTTTCATCCGGAAGGGGCTGTGGTCGCTGCGCCGCCGCTGGGAGTGGAAATACAAGACCCGCATCGACGTGGTCGAGGACCAGAGCACCGGCATCGTGGAGGTCCACTACCACGACCGGAAAGGCAACGATCTGATCAAAAAATAGCTTTTCGCGGCGGTGGAAGCCGAAAGGCCGCAGGCGGGAAGTCATCGCGGGGCGTAGCGCTTTCCTTTTCGGCTGCGTCGTCTCGTGCATGGCGCCGGTTGCCGGCTTTGCCTTCCTTTCACCTATCGCTTTTCATCTTTCACCTTTTTCGTCGTGGCGTTTCATGAACAGATGGCGCAGCTCGCTGCCGGGTCGGAGAACCTGGAGAAGTTGTGCCGTGCATACCGGGAGAAGGGCGCCGTCGTCCATCTTGAGGAGCTGGTCGGCGGTGCGCTGCCGTTCTATGCCTCGGCTTGCGTGGCAAGGTGCGGGGGCGTGCATCTTTTCGTGGCCGAGGACCGCGACGCTGCGGCCTACCTGTTGAACGACTTCTACGGATTGCTCGACGAGTCGCGCGTCTGCTTCTTTCCTTCGTCGTGGAAGCGGTCGGCGGCCTACGGCGCAGAGGATGCCCAGGGAGTCGTGCAGCGCACGGCTACGATGAATGCCCTGCGCAGTTTCGACGGGCAGGGCTATCTGGTGGTCTGCACCTACCCCGAGGCGCTGGCCGAGCGGGTGGCCGACGCCGAAGCGCTGCAGCGGGGCGCAATCCGGGTGAAGGTGGGCGACCGCATCGCCATCGGCGCGCTGGAGCAGGCGCTGGTCGACGCTTCGTTCGTGCGGGTGGATTTCGTCTACGAGCCGGGGCAGTATTCGTTGCGCGGCGGCATCGTCGACGTCTTCTCCTATTCGGAGAGCAAACCCTACCGCATCGACTTGTTCGGCGACGAGGTCGACTCGATCCGGCGCTTCGAGATTTCGAGCCAGCTCTCGTCCGAGCGCCTTTCCGAGGTGGCCGTCATCCCCGACATGAACGCTGCGGCGGATGCCCGCCGCGTCTCGCTGGCCGGGTTTGCGGGCGAGGAGGCGGCCTGGTGGTTCTACGATGCCGATTTCGTGCTGCGCAAGGTCAACGACGTGCGCCGCAAGACGGTGGCCGACCTCGACGATCCGCACCGCATCGACTCCCTGATGACGAGCCGCAACGGCCTGCTCGACGATCTGGCGCCGAACCCTCTTTTCATCCTGCGCGACAACCTGCCGGAGCGTCCGGCGACGGCGACGATCGAATTCTCCACGGCGCCGCAGCCGAGGTTCAACAAGAACTTCGAGATGCTGGCCGACGACATGATCGGCAATGCGCTGCGGGGCTACAAGACCTACATCCTCTCGGAAAACAAGGTGCAGATCGAGCGCCTGGAAAACATCTTTCACCGCATCGGCCGGGGACAGGCCGCGGTGCACGCCATCGGAGTGACGCTGCACGAGGGTTTCGTGGACCGCGATCTGAAACTCTGCCTCTACACCGACCATCAGATATTCGACCGCTACCAGCGCTACCGCATCAACGGCGAAATCCGCCGCGACGAGCAGATGACCGTGGCGGAGCTCAACCAGCTGCGGCCGGGCGACTACGTGGTGCACGTCGACCACGGCGTGGGGCGTTTCGACGGACTGGTGAAGATCGAGGAGAACGGCCGGGCCCACGAAGCCATCAAGCTGGTCTACAAGGACGGCGACGTGCTCTTCGTCAACGTCCATTCGCTCCACCGCATTTCGCGCTACAAGGCCGGCGACGGCGAGCCCCCCAAGATCTACAAGTTGGGCAACGGTGCCTGGCAGAAGCTCAAGAATGCCACCAAAAAGGCGGTCAAGGACATTTCGCGCGAACTTATCGCCCTCTATGCCAAGCGCAAGGCGTCGAAAGGCTTCGCTTTCTCGCCCGACAGCTACCTGCAGCACGAGTTGGAGGCTTCGTTCCGCTGGGAGGATACGCCCGACCAGCAGACGGCCATCGCGGCCGTGAAGAAAGACATGGAGTCGGAGCGTCCGATGGACCGTCTGGTGTGCGGCGACGTGGGCTTCGGCAAGACCGAGGTGGCCATCCGCGCAGCTTTCAAGGCGGCCGCCGACGGCAAGCAGGTGGCCGTGCTGGTGCCGACCACCATCCTGGCGCTGCAACACTACCGCTCCTTTTCGGAGCGCCTGCGCGACTTCCCCGTGAGGATCGAGTATCTCAACCGCACCAAGACGGCCGCCGAGGTGAAGCGCATCCGCGAGGAGCTGGCGGCGGGCAAGATCGACATCCTGATCGGCACGCACAAGATGCTGGGCAAGCAGATCGTCTTCCGCGACCTGGGGCTGCTCATCATCGACGAGGAACAGAAGTTCGGCGTTGCTGCGAAAGAAAAACTCACGCAGATGAGCGTGTCGGTCGACACATTGACTCTGACAGCGACGCCCATACCGCGTACGCTGCAATTCTCGCTGATGGGTTCGCGCGACCTCTCGGTCATCTCCACGCCCCCGCCCAACCGCCAGCCCATCGTGACCGAAAGCCACGCCTTTTCGGAGGAGATCGTGCGCGATGCCATAGAGGCCGAACTGGCGCGCGGCGGGCAGGTCTATTTCGTCCATAACCGGGTCGAGGAGCTGCAGACCCTGCAAGGCATGCTCGCGGGGCTGTGTCCCAAGGCCCGCGTGGGCGTGGGACACGGCAAGATGCCGGCCGAGCAGCTCGAGAAACTCGTTATGGACTTCATCTACGGCGAATTCGACGTGCTGCTGTCGACCACCATCGTGGAGAACGGCATCGACATCCCCAATGCCAACACCATCATCATCAACGATGCGCAGAACTTCGGTCTGAGCGACCTGCACCAGCTGCGCGGCCGCGTGGGGCGTTCCGACCGCAAGGCCTACTGCTACCTGCTCTCGCCGCCCGACGAACTGCTTTCGCCGGATGCGCGGCGCCGCCTGCGGGCCATCGAGGAGTTCTCGGACCTGGGTTCGGGCTTCAACATCGCCATGCAGGACCTCGACATCCGCGGCGCCGGCAACCTGCTGGGGGCCGAGCAGAGCGGATTCATCGCCGACATCGGTTTCGAGACCTACCGCAAGATCATGGAGGAGGCCATCGCCGAACTGCGCGCCGAAGGGTTGCAGGTGGCGGGGCTTCCGCCCGAAGAGAGCGAGGCGGCCGGACCGGTGCGCTATGTCGACGACGCGCACATCGACATCGGGGTGGAAGCGGGGCTGCCGGACACCTACGTCGCGCAGCAGGCCGAGCGTCTGAAGCTCTACCGCGAACTCGACTCCACGAAGGACGAGGAGGCGCTGCAAGCCTTCGGCAAGCGTCTGGAAGACCGTTTCGGACCCTTGCCGCGGGCGGTGTGCGAACTTCTGGACGTGGTGCGCCTGCGCTGGGAGGCGATCCGGCTGGGCATGGAGCGCGTGAAGGTGAAGAACGGACTGATGATCGTCCATTTCGTCGGCGAGGAGAATTCGCCCTACTACAAAAGCGACGTCTTCATGCACCTGCTCGAACGCGTCACGCGCCATCCCGAGCGTTTCGTGCTCAAACAGCACAATAACAGGCTGGCCATGACCGTTAGGAAGATCGAAGATGTGGAGGCGGCCTACAAAATACTGCGCGAACTTTGAATCTTATCGTCGACATAGGCAACACGCGGGTCAAGGCGGCCGTCATGGAGTGCGGCGAATGCGTTGCGCAGCGGAGTGCCGGGAGTCTTGAGCCGGCGATGCTGGACGAGCTTTTCGCCGCGTGGCGCATCGACAAGGCCATCGTCTGCTCGACGCGCGGCGATACGGCCGATGCGGCGGCGATGCTCCGCCGGCGGGTGGCGCGCGTGGTGGAATTCGGCCCCGCGACTCCGGTGCCGATCCGCAACGATTACCTCACGCCCGCGACGCTGGGCCGCGACCGCCTGGCCGCCGCGGTGGGCGCGGCGGTGCTCTGGCCGGGCCGCAACGTGCTGATCGTCGACTGCGGCACGGCGGTGACGATCGACCTGGTGACGGCCGACGGCACGTTCCGCGGAGGCTGCATCTCGCCGGGTCTCCGGAGCCGCTTCCGGGCGCTGCACGATTATACGGCGGCGCTGCCCCTGTGCTCTCCGGCCGAAGCGGAGGAAGAAACCGGCGGGGCAGCCGGTGCAGATACCGGAGCGAGTTCCGGCAGAGAGTTCGGCGAAGAAGCCGGGGCGGACCCTGCCGAAGATGGCGGAGCGGCAGCCGAAGCGCATTCCGGCGGGGAGCCGGCGCAGCTGTTGGGCCGCACCACCCGCGAGGCGATCGAGCGCGGAGTGACGAACTCGCTGGTCTACGAAATCGAGGGCTACATGGCCCGTCTGCAGGGAAAAATCGACGGTTTATGCGTAATTTTTACCGGCGGCGACGCGAAATACTTGTCGAAAAGAATTAAAAATACGATATTTGCAAATCGTAATCCGGTTCTGTGCGGGCTGGATCGAATATTGGAATTCAATGTCAGTGAAGAACACCTTGAGTAGACTTTTTGTCGCGGCCCTGCTCTGCTGCCTGCTGCCTTCGGCGGCGACGGCGCAGACGAGCAGCATCAACGCATTCTCGCCCTACACGATGTACGGCATCGGCGAGCTCTCGACGCCGGGTACGCTGCAGATGCGTTCGATGGGCGGCGTGGGCGTGGCGATGCGCGGGGTCGGGACGGTCAACCTGCTCAACCCGGCGGCCTACAGCGCCATGCCGCAGAAAAGTTTCCTTTTCAGCTTCGGACTCGAGGGACAGAACTACTACAACTCGCAGAACGACAACGGTACGACCCGGAAGTCGGCCTTCAATACCTTCAATTTCCACGACATCGCCTTCCAGGTGCCGCTGACCCGCCGCCTGGGCTTCGGCTTCAGCCTTACGCCCTACAGCTCGGTGGGCTACCGCACGAAGTACTACCGGCCCTACGATCCGGAAGATCCCGTGTGGGGCAACGTGGGCCCCGTGCAGTATTCCTACGAAGGCGAGGGCGACGTTTCGGAAGTGAAGGCCGGCATCGGCTGGGAGGTGGTCCGGAACCTCTCGATCGGCGTGGCCGCGCAATATTACTGGGGCAAGATCGACCGCACCTACGTGGCGACGCCCACTTCGATCTCGGGCGAAGGGACCTTCAACCCCATCGTGGGCGAAAGCCGCTACAGCATTTCGCGCTTCAAGGGCCAGGTCGGCGTGCAGTGGAACGCACTGCTCAACTCAAAACGGGCGCTGACTTTCGGTGCGACCTACGACCTGGGCGGCGACCTGCGCCCCCGCAACATCGAGAAACTCTACACGTCGGACAACTACGGCACGACGGTCAAGAACGATTCGACGCATCTGAAACTGGTGCTGCCGCAGCAGGTGGCGGCCGGCGTCTTCTACCAGACGCCCAAGTGGTCGGTCGGTCTGGACTATGTCTACCAGAACTGGGGCGGCCGCAACAAGGGCTCGGTGCGCACGGCGGGCGGCGGAGCGTCGGGCAGCCGTCTCGACGTGGCCTACACCGACACCCATACGGTGAAGTTCGGTGCGGAGTTCACCCCTAACCGCTACGATGCGCGCAACTTCATGAAGCGCTGGTCCTACCGGGCCGGCGTGCGCTACGGCTCCTACAACCAGACCTTCGGCGGCCATCGGCTCGACCAGTATGCCGTGACGCTGGGATTCGGCATCCCGGTCCGCTTCTTCGGCTCCTCGTCCATCGACGTGGGCGTGGAGTACGGCTGCCGCGGCTTCAACGTGGCCGAGCGCATCGGGCTGGTGAAACAACGCTACTTCAAGTTCGCGGTGGGCTTCTCGCTCTTTGCGGGCAGCGAGAACGGCGAATATTGGTTCGTAAGACCCAAATACGACTAAAGAACATACAAAAAAATATGATCAGCAACATGAAAACCATTCAGATTCTGCTTGCCGCCGCCAGCACGATGATCGCGGTCGCAAGCCAGGCCCAGCAGGACTTCAGCGGCCCGCAGTATGCCAAATGGGGCGATACCCCGGAAGCCCGCGAGAAGAATATCATCAACAGCAACTTCCTGAAGGAGTCGTGCGACAACCGCGACTACAATGCTGCCGCAGGCTATCTGCGCGAGCTGCTCGCGAATTGCCCCGATGCCGCGGTCTCGATCTACCAGCGCGGCGCCACCGTCTACAAGCAGAAGATCAATCGCGCCAAGAGCGTGGCCGAGCGCAACGGCTATGTCGATTCGCTGATGATGCTCTACGACCTGCGCAACCGCTATTTCGGCGACCATCCCACGCAGGGCACGGCCTATATCCTCGACCGCAAGGCCCGCGAATATGCGACTTACCGTCCCAACGACCGCGCCGGTGTCCGCAAGGTCTTCCGCGAGGCCATCGAGGGGGGCGCCACAGATCCCGAGACGCTGGTGCTCTACTTCGGCAACATGTGCGAGGACTACAAGAATACCGACGAGGTGACGCCCGAGGAGCTGATCGCCGAGTACGAGCGCCTTTCGCCCATGTTCGGCGAGGCGGAGGCCGAGAAGAAGAAACAGTTCGATACCGCCTTCGGCTTGAGCGGCGCCGCCAGCTGCGAGAACCTGGAGAAGATCTTCAGCGCCAAGGTTGCCGCCGCTCCCGACGACGAGACCGTTCTGGGCCAGGCCGTGGCGCTGATGACGCGTGCCAAGTGCAACAGCGAGTTCTACTGCAACACCGCTGAGAAATACTACGAGCTGAAACCCACCTCCGAGGCCGCCATGTCGCTCGCCGTGGCTTTCCAGACCCGCGGCGACTATGCCAAGGCCACCAAGTATCTCAACGAAGCGCTCGCTTCGGAGACCGATCCCGCCGAGCGCGAGAAACTCTATGTGCACATCGCGCTGGTGGAACTCGTAGCCAACCATGTCTCCAATGCCGCCGCCGCCGCCCGTTCGGCCCGCGAACTCGATCCCGAGGACGGCGTGCCCTACTTCGTTCTGGCGCAGTGCTACGGCATTTCGGCCGGCCAGTGCGGCGGTTTCGCAGGCCAGGCCGCTTTCTGGGCCGCCTACGACACCATGGCCAAGGCCCTCGAACTTCTGCCGGCCGATTCGGAGTACGTCGAGCACGCACGCCGCTCGCTCGCTACCTACCGCAGCCATTTCCCCACCCAGGAGGAGTGCTTCTTCAACGAAGCCAAGGAGGGCGCCCGCTACACGGTGGGCTGCGGCACGGCGGCCGGTCAGGTGACCACGGTGCGTTACCGCTAAAACGCTGCTTCTGTCAGTGCGGAGCATGTCCCGGCGCGTGACGAAATATTTGCGGGTAGCACTCCCTTTTCTGGGGAGTGCTATCTTGCTATACTCCTGCGAGCGGACCGCGGCTCCCGACCCGGCGGTCGAGGAGCTGCGCATGACCGAGTATTTCGAGGACCTCTCGACGGTCAATTCGCAGAACGGCCGGCGCTCCTACCACTTCGAGACCCCGCTGATGGAGGGTTATTCGCAGGCCCGCGAACCCTACCGCGAATTCCGCAAGGGGGTGAAGATCACTACCTACAAGGACGATTCGCTTTCGACCGTCGACGCTGTGCTGACGGCCAACTATGCCATCTACTACGAAAAACGCCAGCTTTGGGAAGCCAAGGGCGACGTGGTGGTGGAGAAATCGGACGGCAAGACGCTCTACACCCAGCAGCTCTTCTGGAATGCGAGGACGAAGAAAATCTACTCCAACGTCGACTCCAAGATCGTACAGAAAGGCGGCACCGACGTCTTCATCGGCGAGGGATTCGAGTCCGACGAGGAGTTCCGCGACTGGCGTTTCCGCCGCATGAAAGGGCGCATGGAGGTGGATGTGGCGCCTGCGGGCGACTCCGATCCGGCCGGTGCGTCCCGCCCGGGCGCTTCGTCAGACAGCGCTTCCGCATCGCGTCCGACCGCTGCTGCCGGCCCGGCCGGCGGCTCGTCGCCCCGTCGTGCCGCTTCCACGGCGGCTCCGGGTGCCCCGTCGCGCACGGTCGAACCGCGGCCGGAGACCAAACAGCGCCCGGCATCCCGCCGCTCCGACACCGGCAACCCGGATGGCGCACCGGAACAGGCCGCTCTGCGCCTTGAGACCGTCGACGACTCCGGAAAGAGGGAGCTTCGTTGAGGGTGTGAATCAGAATTTGCGTGAATCATGTTTACTTCCGTCATATTGATCCTGGCGATGCTGCTGCTCTCGGCCTTCTTCTCGGGCATGGAGATCGCCTTCACGAGCAAGAACCGCCTCAAACTGGAGATCGACCGCAAGCAGAGCCGCATGTTCGACCGCATCGCCGAGATCTTCGCCCGGCACCCGGGCCAGTACATCACGACGATCCTGGTGGGCAACAACATTGCGCTGGTCGTCTATTCGCTTTACATGTCGGTGCTGCTGCGCTCGGTATTTTACGCGCTGGGGTGGGAGAGCGTGGCCCGCGAGGGGTCGGTGGCCATCGAGACCGGAGTCTCGACGCTCATCATCATCTTCGTGGCGGAGTTCCTGCCCAAATCGGTCTTCCGCAACAACCCCAACTTCTACTATCGGGTGCTGGCGCCGGTGATCTACTTCTTTTACCTGCTGCTGTATCCCATCGCGCGGCTCACGACGCTCGTTTCGCACGGCATCCTGCGTCTGACGGGGCGCAAGATCGTACAGCAGAGCGCCCAGCCCACTTTCAGCCGCGACGACCTGGCGGCGCTGCTCGACTCGAACAATGCGGAGCAGGGTCCCGATCCGGATCATGAACTCCGCCTGTTCCAGAACGCGCTGGACTTCGCCGACATGCGCGTGCGCGACTGCATGGTGCCGCGTGTGGACGTCGAGGCGGCCGATGCCGACGACACGACGGTCGACCAGCTCACCGAACGCTTCGCCGACACCAAATATTCGCGCATCTTCCTCTGGCGCGGCAACATTGACAACATCGTGGGCTATGTCAATTCGAAGAGCCTCTTCACCCGTCCGAAAACCCTGGCCGAGGTGACTATGGACGTCAACTTCGTGCCCGAGACGATGCCGCTGCAGGCGGTGCTGCAGAACTTCATCAAGCACCGGTCGAACATCGCCGTGGTGATCGACGAATTCGGCGGTACGGCGGGCATCATCTCGCTGGAGGACGTGCTGGAGCAGATTTTCGGCGAGATCGAAGACGAACACGACGTTCCCGATCTGACCGAGAAACAGGTGGGGCCGGGCGAATATGTGCTTTCGTGCCGCCACGAGGTGAAGTATCTCAATGAGAAATACGGATTCGGAATCGAGGAGAACAAGGGCTACGACACCCTGGCCGGTTTCGTCATCTACCATTACGAGGGCATCCCCACGGCCGGCGAAACGATCGTCATCGGCGATCTCCAGCTGCGCATGCTCCGCACGACGCGTTCGCGCATCGAACTGGCCCGCGTGAAAAAATTGTCGTGACGGAGAGGGCTTTTCGGAATAAATTTACTATCTTTGACTGCTTTTTGGGAAACAACGATAATAAAATAGGAATATGGCAAGTTTGAACACCTTACGCACCAAGTTCGGCATCGTGCTTTCGATCATCATCGCACTGGCCCTCTTGGCGTTCATCCTCTCGTTGAAGGCCGAAATGGGCTTCTCGGGCAACGACCCGAAAGTGGGCGTGATCGACGGCGAGAAGATCAACTATTCGGAGTACTACAACCTCTACGAGCAGATCAAGGCCCAGAGCGGCGCCCAGGAGAGCGACGAGCAGCAGGCCGCTGCGCTGGCCGCTACGACGTGGCAGGTGCTCATCGCCGAGCATGTGCTCACTCCGGGCTTCGAGAAGGCGGGCGTCCGCGTTTCGGAGCAGGAGCGTCAGGCGATGCTCACCGGCAAGCAGCCGTCGAATACCTTCTACCAGGCTTTCGCCGATCCCCGCACGGGAGCCTACAACGTGGCTTATGTCAGCCGGTTCCTCTCCGAGGCCGAGAGCAATCCGCAGGCGATGGCTTCGTGGAAGCATCTCAACGAGCAGGCCCGGCTGGAGCGCGCCACCGAGAAGTACATGGCTTTGGTGCGCGGCGGCGCCTACGTCAATTCGCTCGAAGTGGCGCAGGGGCTGACGGCCGCCAACGACAAGTTTGCGGGCAAGTGGGCCGGCAAGCATTATTCGGCGGTTCCCGATTCGCTGGTCAAGGTCACCAACGGCGACATCAAGGCTTACTACAAGTCGCATAAGAACGCTTTCAAGAAATATCCCACCCGCACGTTCTCTTACGTGGTGTTCGAGGTCGAGCCTACGGACGACGACCTGCTTGCTTTGGAGCAGACCGTGCGCGAAGTGGGCGCCGAGTTCGCCGCTGCCGCCAATCCCAAGTCTTTCGTGCGGGCGAACCGCAACGGCCGTGTCGCCGAGAACTACGTCTCGGCCGCCCGGCTGAGCGACGGCGAGGCCGAGGCTCTGATGGCCGGCCGGACCTACGGTCCCGTGCTCAAGAACAACGAGTGGACGATGGCCCGCGTGCTCGACACGAAGATGGCGCCCGATTCGCTGGGTCTCCGCCACATCGTGCTGCCGTACACCGAAGAGGCGCTGGCCGACAGCCTGCTGCGGGTGATCCGCGGCGGTGCCGACTTCGCCGAGCTGGCCCTTCGTTATTCGGTGGCCGAGCAGACGGCGGCCAACGGCGGTGACGTCGGCATGGTGCCGTTCTCGTCGTTGAGCGGCGAGTTCGCCTCGGCGCTGGCTGGCGCCAAGCAGGGCGACGTCGTCAAGGTTTCGATGGGCGATGCCGTTCAGCTGCTGCAGGTTTACCGCGCCGGTCGTCCGGTGAAGCATGTCCAGGTGGCTTCGATCACCTATCCGGTCGAGGCTTCGTCGGCCACGGTCCGCGACGTTCACAACCAGGCGCTCTCCTTCACGCTCAACGCCAAGGGTTCGGTCGACAAGTTCAACGATGCCGCTTCGACGGCCGCGCTGACGCCGCGTGTCGCTACGATGGCGCAGGGCGAGCGGACGGTCCGCGGTCTGGAGGATTCGCGCGACGTGGCCCGCTGGGTTTACGGTGCCGACGAGGGCGATATGTCGGAGATCTTCAAGGTCGGCAAGGACTACGTGGTGGCCGTCCTGACGGAGATCGACGACGACGATTATACGTCGTTGGAGAAAGCCTCCGCACAGATTCGTTCGCAGCTGATGCGCGACAAGAAATATGAATTGATCGCGGCCGGCATCGAAGGCGCGACGCTTGCCGAGCAGGCTGCAAGCCTCGGCGGCGAGGTTGCCGGATTCGACAATGTGACCGCCAATTCGTTCTACGTCGACGGCATCGGCCTGGAGCCCCGTCTGATCGGTGCCATCGGCGCCGCGACCGAGACCGGCAAGGTGTCGGCTCCCGTGAAGGGCTTCAACGGACTCTATGTTTTCCAGGTGGACGACATCCGGCGCGGCGATGCACAGACGGCCGAGGCCGAGCAGGTGCGCGCTCAGGCGATGCTCGAAAGTCGCGTTTCGCAGCTGGTGTTCCCGGCCATCCAGGAGCTGGCCGAGATCGAAGACCTGCGCGGCAAGTATTTCTGATAACGGCCGCATCGGCGGGGCCTTTTCGGCTTGAACAGCCGGGGCCGGTCCGGCCGATGACAGACCGACAAGCCAAGGGGGGGGCCGAAAATTCGGCGCCCCCTTTTTCGTATCCCCGCCTCGTTATGCAAGAGTCCGGTCCGCGCCGTGGGCGCTCTGCCATTCCGAAGCGGGAAAAACTATTTGAAAAAGACCGATTTCTTGCCGCATTTGCCATTTATTTTATATCTTTGGTTTGCCGAAGATACCGAATGGAAAGACGGAGCAACCTTTCAACTTTCACTTTTTTGTTCGTATCTTTAGCTGTGTTGAAGATATTCTGTCCCGGCATAACAAACCTTCGGTTTGCTTTTGCCCTCGCTTATTCGTATCTTTGGCTTGCGCCGAAGATACTCCGCCTTAACAAAATCCAAACTATGTTTGGTTTTGTATTCGGCTTATTCGTATCTTTGACTCCGTCTTAGATACTTCCGCCTCAGGAATGCTCGAATAAATTTGGCATTCCGTTCGGCTTATTCGTATCTTTACGGACATTTTAGTGTGAACACTTAACTAATTTTACATAAGTTATGGCAAATACCAACCATGAAAAGCTGTTCACGGAATTCCCGCCGGTGCCGACCGCGCAGTGGGAGGAAGTGATTACGGCCGACCTGAAAGGTGCGGACTACGAGCGTAAACTGGTATGGCGCACGGGCGAAGGATTCAATGTCCGGCCCTACTACCGTGCTGAGAATCTGGAGGGTCTGCGCTTCCTGGGTTCGCAGGCGGGCGAATTCCCCTACGTGCGCGGCACGCGGGGGCACAACCGCTGGCGCATCCACCAGACCGTGACGGTCGCCGATCCGGCCGCTGCCAACGCCGAGGCGTTGAAGCTCCTGGGTTCGGGCGTCGATTCGCTCGGTTTCCACATCGCCAAGGCCGACTTCACGGCGGCGGACCTCGACGTGCTGCTGCGCGAAATCCGCCTGTCCGCCATCGACCTTGTTTTCTGCGGCGAGAAGATGGGCCATGTAGCCGATCTCGTGCTGGCGAAAATCGAGAAGGAGAGCTTGGCCAAGGAGGATGCGCACATCGCTTTCGCGATCGATCCGCTGGTCAGAAACCTCTCGTCGAAAGGCGATTTTTGTTCGCCCGACGGCAAGGAATGCTTCGCGCGCATCGTCGAACTAATCCGCAAAACCAAGGAATACAAGCATATCCGCATCGTGAGCGTCTCGGCGCAGATCTTCGGCAACTCGGGTTCGACGATCGTCGAGGAGCTGGCTTTCGCCCTCTCGGCCGGTCACGACTACCTCGTGCGTCTGATGGATGCCGGGCTGACGATCGACGAGGCCGCCCGCAAGATGCGCTTCTCGTTCAGCGTTTCGTCCAACTACTTCCTCGAAATCGCCAAGTTGCGCGCCGCCCGCATGCTGTGGGCCAACATCGTGAAGGGTTACGAGCCCGAGAAGAACTGCGCCGGCAAGATGATGATCCACGCCGAGACTTCGCGCTGGAACCAGTCGGTCTACGATCCCTATGTCAACATGCTGCGCGGTACGACCGAGGCCATGTCGGCCGCCATCGGCGGGGTTCACTCGCTGGAGGTCACGCCTTTCGACCGTGCGTTCGAGGCTCCCACGGAGTTTGCAAAGCGCATCGCCCGCAACGTCGAACTGCTGCTCAAGCATGAGTCGCATTTCGATCAGGTGGTCGACCCGGCCGGCGGCTCGTACTACATCGAGAACCTCACGCAGTCGATCGCCGACGAAGCCTGGAAACTCTTCCTCGAGATCGAGGAGAAGGGCGGTTACACCGAGGCCTATAAGGCCGGCATCATCGTCGGGATGGTCAAGGCTTCGGCTGCCAACAAGGATAAGAACATCGCTACGCGCCGTCAGATTCTGCTGGGCGCCAACCAGTTCCCCAACTTTACGGAGGTGGCGCCGGCCGAGATCACGACCGACATCGTCGCCCGCAAGGAAGCCGAGGGCAACGTGCTCGTTCCCTACCGCGGAGCCATGGCTTTCGAGGAGATGCGCCTGCACGTCGACCGTTCGGGCAAGCAGCCCAAGGCTTTCATGCTCACGTGCGGCAACCTGGCCATGGCCCGTGCCCGCGCGCAGTTCTCGTGCAATTTCTTCGCCTGCGCCGGCATCCGTGTGCAGGACAACACCTTCTTCAAGTCGATCGGCGAAGGCGTGGCCGCCGCGCTCGAATCGAAGGCCGAGATCGTGGTGGTGTGTGCTTCGGACGACGACTACGCCGAGCTGGCGCCCCAGGTGAAGAACCTGCTGGGCGGCAAGGCCATCCTGGTGGTGGCCGGAGCCCCGGCCTGCACTCCGGAGCTGGAGGCGCAGGGCATCACCAACTTCATCAACGTGAAGTCCAACGTGCTCGAAACACTGAAGTTCTACCTTAAAGAATTGGGAATCTGACTATGAGACGTAAATTTTCAGAACTGAAATACGACGCGGGCGCGCAGAAGAGCTGCTGCGCCTCGAAATGCGGCGGGGTAGAACCGTGGCTCACCTCGGAGCGCATCCCGGTCAAGGGCACCTACACGGCTGCCGACCTCGAGGGCATGGAGCATCTCAACTATGCGGCCGGCATCGCGCCGTTCCTGCGGGGTCCCTACTCGACGATGTACGTGATGCGTCCCTGGACCATCCGCCAGTATGCCGGTTTCTCGACCGCCGAGGAGTCCAATGCTTTCTACCGCCGCAACCTGGCGGCCGGTCAGAAAGGTCTGTCGGTGGCGTTCGACCTCGCCACGCACCGCGGCTACGATGCCGACCATCCGCGCGTGGTGGGCGACGTGGGCAAGGCCGGCGTGTCGATCTGCTCGGTGGAGGACATGAAGGTGCTCTTCAACGGAATTCCTTTGGACCGCATGTCGGTGTCGATGACCATGAACGGCGCCGTGCTGCCCGTGCTGGCGTTCTACATCGTGACGGGACTGGAGCAGGGCTGCACGCTCGACCAGCTGTCGGGTACGATCCAGAACGACATCCTCAAGGAGTTCATGGTGCGCAACACCTATATCTATCCGCCCGAGTTCTCGATGCGCATCATCGCCGACATCTTCGAGTACACCTCGAAGAACATGCCCAAGTTCAACTCCATCTCGATTTCGGGATACCACATGCAGGAGGCGGGCGCCACGGCCGACATCGAGCTGGCCTACACGCTGGCCGACGGTCTGGAGTATCTGCGTGCGGGCGTCAATGCCGGCATGTCGATCGACGCTTTCGCTCCGCGTCTGTCGTTCTTCTGGGCCATCGGCATGAACCACTTCATGGAGATCGCCAAGATGCGCGCCGCGCGCATGCTGTGGGCCAAGATCGTGAAGCAGTTCGAGCCCAAGAATCCCAAGTCGCTGGCGCTGCGCACCCACTCGCAGACCTCGGGCTGGTCGCTCACGGAGCAGGACCCGTTCAACAACGTGGCCCGTACGGCCATCGAGGCCATGGGCGCCGCGCTGGGTCACACCCAGTCGCTCCACACCAACGCGCTCGACGAGGCGATCGCGCTGCCGACCGACTTCTCGGCCCGTATCGCCCGCAATACGCAGATCTACATCCAGGAGGAGACCTCCGTCTGCCGTGAGGTCGACCCGTGGGCCGGTTCCTACTACGTGGAGACGCTCACCAACGAGATCGCACACAAGGCCTGGGAGCACATCCAGGAGATCGAGAAGCTGGGCGGCATGGCCAAAGCCATCGAGACCGGCATTCCGAAGATGCGCATCGAGGAGTCGTCGGCCCGCACGCAGGCCCGCATCGACTCGGGCGAGCAGAAGATCATCGGCGTGAACGAGTTCCGTCTGGAGAAGGAAGCCCCGATCGACATCCTGGCCGTCGACAACACGGCAGTGCGCGAGAGCCAGGTGAAGCGTTTGCAGGAGTTGCGCGCCAACCGCGACGAAGCCGCCGTGAAGAAGGCGCTGGCCGCTATCACCGAGTGCGTGAAGACCAAGCAGGGCAACCTGCTGGAGCTGGCTGTCGAGGCCGCCAAGGTGCGCGCCACGCTGGGCGAGATTTCCGATGCCTGCGAGGTGGTCGTAGGCCGCTACAAGGCAGTCATTCGTTCGATTTCAGGAGTTTACAGTTCGGAAGTGAAGCAAGATCAGTCGTTCGAGCGGGCCAAGGAGCTCTGCGCCGAATTCGCAAGGAAAGAGGGCCGTCAGCCCCGTGTGATGATCGCCAAGTTGGGCCAGGACGGCCACGACCGCGGCGCCAAGGTGGTGGCTACGGGTTATGCCGACATCGGTTTCGACGTCGACATGGGCCCGTTGTTCCAGACTCCCGAGGAGGCTGCACGCCAGGCCGTCGAGAACGACGTGCATGTGGTCGGCGTCTCGTCGCTGGCCGCCGGTCACCTGACGCTCGTGCCGCAGATCATCGCCGAACTGAAGAAGCTCGGCCGCGAGGACATCATCGTCATCGTGGGCGGTGTGATTCCTGCGCAGGACTACGACGAACTCTACCGCGACGGTGCCGCCGCCATCTTCGGCCCCGGTACGCCGATCGCCACGGCAGCCATCAAGATTCTGGAGATTCTGCTGGCTGAGTAACGCCTGCCGCATAGGTTTCCGGCGCACCCCTTCAAGAGGGGTGCGCCTTTTTTTGTGGGCCGGCAGTCGCGGAATTCACGATTCTTGCAGGGGCATACGGGCGGGCGGCGGATCATGCAGCCCGAATATGCTATAAAAAGGCTTAAAAATGATATTTTTTGTTGCCCGCAAGGAATTTGTTACTATTTTTGCGAAGATGAATGGGGCTCAAAAACGAAAAAACACAAGCACCGCACGAAGCGATGCCTGTGTTGGAAGTAGTCCCGACGGGAATCGAACCCATATCGTAAGAACCGGAATCTTGTATTCTATCCATTGAACTACGGGACCGGATGCGCGAAGATACGAATTATTTTTTAAATTGCGAAACCGAAATGCGGGAAAAACAGAATAATTGGCAGCGGATCGAGGCCGTGATCAAGTGGGCGAACATGTCGACCAACTATTTTGCCCGTCACATCGGCCTGGCGCGCGGCGAGAATCTTTATCAGATCAAGCGCGGCAACAACGGCATCTCGCGCGACGTGGCGCAGCGCATCGTGGCGAAGTTTCCGCAGATCGACAAGCTGTGGCTGCTGACGGGCGACGGACAGATGTTCGCCGAGCAGCAGCTGAGGGGGGCGCAGATACCTTTTTATAATGTCGATGTCGAGCTGGGCATCGCCAACCTGCAGCACCTCGAACCCGAGAGCGATCTGGTGGTGCCCCAGATGGGGGCCTGCGACCTGGCGATGATCTATTCGGGGCGCGCCATGGGGCAGGCGATACCGGCCGGAACGGTGGTTTTTCTGAAAAATGTCGAGCGCGATGAAATAATTCCTGGTGAAGAATACGTGATTATCAGCCGAAAAATTGTAACTTTGCGTATAGTGCGTACCGCCGAGAGCGGGAAACGCCTCCGCCTGGTTGCCGGCGACAAGGAGAATTATGACGATATAATGCTCAATGTCAACGACATAATGGCGGTATACAAAGTGAAAGGCAAGTTGATAATCAACACGTAGGAAGATGTTTTCAGGCATTGTGGAGCGAACGGCGGAGGTGGTGGCCATCCGCACCGACCGTCGGAACAAGGATTTCACGCTCCGGGCGGACTTCGCGCAGGAGTTGAAAATAGACCAGAGCATAGCGCATAACGGCGTATGTCTGACGGTGGTGGCGATCGAGGGCGACACCTACACGGTGACCGCCATGAAGGAGACGCTCGACCGCAGCAACCTCGGTCTGCTCAAGACGGGCGATCTGGTCAATCTGGAGCGTTCGATGAAGCCCGATGCCCTGCTCGACGGCCATATCGTCCAGGGCCATGTCGATCAGACGGCCCGCTGCACGGCCAAAGAGGATGCCGGCGGCAGCTGGTATTTCACGTTCGAATACGAACCCCAGGGCGGCGGTCTCTGCACCGTCGAGAAGGGTTCGGTGGCTGTCAACGGCGTGAGTCTCACGGTGTGCGACTCGCAGCCGCAGAGTTTCCGCGTGGCCATCATCCCTTACACGATGGAGCACACGAACTTCTGCCGGATCGAACCCGGTTCGGTGGTCAATCTCGAATTCGACATCGTGGGCAAGTACATTGCCCGGCTCATGCAGCAGTACAAGTAGCCGGCGGGTGCGGGCCGCGTCGCAGTCGCGGCGTCCGCCTACGCTCCGCACCCCGGGTGCCGCATCGGCGGGCCGCCGGGAAGCAGGGCCGTTACCGATAGCAAATAAGGACATCATGATAAACATCAAGACAAAAGAGGGAGCTTCGTGCTGGATCGGAGTGCTGGCGACGCTGATCGTCGGCGGTGTGCTGTTCGGGCTGCGCGCCCGGGGCCTGCAGCTGGGCGCTATCGCCATCGCCGGAGTGCTGGCCGGCACTTTCTCCATCGTCATGCTCGTGTCGCTCTTCATCATCCGCAAGTATGTGGCCTACAAGCTCAAACCGATCTATTCGATCGTGCTGTCGCGCGATGTCCACACCCGCGAGATCTTCTCGGAACTGCGCGACAAGCGGGTCGAGAACATCGGCGAGGAACTCACGGCCTGGGCCGACACCAACGACAAGGAGATCGCCCGGCTGAAAGAGACCGAGCACTTCCGCAAACAGTATCTGGGCAACGTGGCCCACGAGCTTAAAACGCCGATCTTCAACATCCAGGGCTACATTTCGACCCTGCTGGACGGCGGACTGGAGGACGAACTCATCAACCGCAAGTTTCTGGAGCGCGCCGAGAAAAGCATCGACCGGCTCATCAACATCGTGAACGACCTCGACACCATCTCGAAACTCGAGAGCAACATGAACCGCCTCGATATGGAGAAGTTCGACATCGTGGCGCTGGCCAAGGAGATCGCCGAGCAGGCCGAGATGGAGGCCGACAAGAAAGAGATAAAGATTTCGGTCAAGGGGGCCGAGAACCTGCCCTCGCCTTTCTGGGTGCTGGCCGACAAGCACTTCATCGGGCAGGTCTTCGTCAATCTGATCATCAATTCGATCCGCTACGGCAAGCAGGGCGGCGCCACGCGCATCCGTTTCCGCGACATGCTGGACAAGATTCTGGTCGAGATCGAGGACAACGGCCAGGGCATCGGCAAGGAGGACCTGCCGCGCGTCTTCGAGCGTTTCTACCGTACGGACAAGGGGCGTTCGCGCGAGCAGGGCGGCACGGGCCTCGGTCTGGCCATCTGCAAGCACATCGTCGAAGCGCACGGCGAGCGAATCACGGTGCGCAGCGAACCGGGCGTGGGCAGCACGTTCTCCTTCACGCTCAAGAAAGTAGCCTTGCACGACATTAAGTAAAACCCGGTTTTTCCCGGCCGTGGGCGAAACCGAGGGCGCGAAACCGAGGGCGCGAAACCGAGAGGGCGAAACTGAGAGCGCGAAACCGAGGGCGCGAAACCGAGGGAATGAAGCCTGGGTGAGTGGAACTTTGGGTGCGAACCCGGGCCGGGGGCGAAGCCGGGGATGCCCGGGGTGGCCGCGGCGGGAAAAACTGCATGAAATTTGAACCTTTACAGGAACCGATGATACGTATTCTGAGCATCGTATGGGACTTCGATCCGGTGTTTTTCTCCATCGGGTCGCTCGACATCCGCTACTACGGACTGATGTGGGTGCTGGCCATTCTGGCGGGCGCCAAGTTGTTCGACAGCTTCTGCCGGCGCGAGGGACTGCCGGAGAAGGTGTCGGAATCGATCTTCCTCTACGGCACGCTGGCCACCATCATCGGCGCGCGCCTGGGCCATTGTCTGTTCTACGACCCGGTGGAGTATCTGAGCCGGCCGTGGACCATCATCACGGGTTTCCGCGACGGAGGACTGGCCAGCCACGGTGCCGCGATCGGACTGCTGATCGGGCTGTGGCTCTTCTCGCGCAAGAACAAACTGCCCTACATCTGGTCGCTCGACCGTATCATGATCGCGGTGGGCATCGGCGGTGCTTTCGTGCGGCTGGGCAATCTGTTCAACTCGGAGATTTTCGGCACGGCGACCACGCTGCCGTGGGGTTTCGAGTTCGTGCGGTCGTACAAGTGGGTGACCGAGTTCGCCCCGGCGGCGGTGCATCCCACGCAGATATACGAAGCGCTGTGCTACCTGGCGACCTTCGCCCTGCTGGCGTGGCTCTATTATGCCCGCGACATGGCGCGCCGGCGCCCGGGCGTGCTCTTCGGCATCGGCCTGGAGGGCATCTTCCTGACGCGCTTCTTCATTGAATTCATCAAGACCGAGCAGGAGGCCTTCGAGAGGGGCTGGATGCTCGATATGGGCCAGTGGCTCAGCTTACCTTTCATCCTGTTGGGTGTTTACATGATCTGGCGGGGAGTCTCGCAGCCCGAGCGGGTGCCGGCTCCCGTCGTACGAACCGCTAAAAAACGGAAACGATGAGTGCGAATCCGATGACCGAACAGGTCAACCGACTGATTGCCAATCGGCTTGCAGCCGGTTGCGAACTCTTTTTGCCCGGTGTCGGGTCTTTGTATGTCGAACAGCGCGGTGCCCGGCGTCTCGACGACGAGCGGGTGGTGCCTCCGTGCCGTGCCGTGAACTTCACGACTCAGGAGCAGGGCGTCTCGCTCATCGACGAAATCGTCCGTGCGGCGCACTGCGACCACGAGAAGGCGCAGTCGATCTACGATCGCTGGCTCGACAGCGTTGTGGGCGAACGCACGCTGACCATCTCGGGCGTGGGCGAACTCAAGGGCAACCGGTTCAACTCCGATCCGGAGTTCGAGATGGTGCTCAACCCGTACGGCTTCGATCCGGTCCGCATCCGGGAGAGACGGGGCGACTGCGCCTTGTGGATTGCCTTGCTGGCCGTCGTGTCGGCACTCGCCATCGGTTATTTTGCTTTCTTCGCCGAGCGGATCGAGCTTCCGGAACCGGTGCGCCGCGTGCTGGGCATCCGTTCCGCACCTGCCGTCGGAACGGTGCCGGAGGAGACCGTTCCGGTTGTCGTGCCTGTGCCGGCCGATTCGTTGCCGGCCGCTGCCGGCGCTCCCGTCGCGACGGATTCCGCCGCCATGGTCCCGGCGACGCCGGGTGCCGTGCAGACTTCTGCCGAGGCGCCGGAGGCTGTCGCTCAGAGCGCTCCCCGAGGCACCGTCCAGGCTCCTGCGACCCTCGTGCCGGGGCGTAACTATGTGGTGGCCGGCGTCTATGCGCAGCCCGAAAATGCAGCCGACGGGATCGCCAAGATCCGGGCGGCGGACCCGATGCTGAAGTGCACCGTCTACCGCTTCCGCGGCAAACTGATGGTTTCGCCCTTCGAGTCCGACGAACTGGCCGCCTGCCAGCGTTTCATGCGCGCCCATCGTTCCCAATGGCCCGACATCTGGACCTACACGGCCCGCTGATGTCGGTGCAGGAGGCGATAACCGGTCTGGTCGACCGTCTCTACGTCGCTCCGGTCGCTGCCGTACTGCCGCGGCAGACGTTCCGTTACATCGTTTGCGGCGCTGTGACCTATGGTGCGTTCGACCCGGCGTGTTATTTTCTGATCTATAATTATGTCGTCGCCCATCGCTATGTGTCGTTGGGCTTCGTGACCTTGTCGCCCCACATCGCGGCGCTCGCACTGGTCTTTCCGCTCACGTTCCTGGTCGGATTCTGGCTCAACCGCCATGTGGCTTTCCGGCAGTCGCCCCTGCGCACCCGCACGCAGTTGTGGCGCTACGGGCTGTCGGTGGCCGGGTCGGTGGTGCTGACCTACGCCGGCATGAAATTCTTCGTCGACGTGTGCGGCGTGTGGCCGACGCCGGCCAAGGTGGTCACCACGCTGCTTACGGCGCTCTACAGCTATCTGGCGGCCAAATATTTTACGTTTCGCCACGCGGCGGGGTGATCCGCCGTCCCTTTCCGTGACAAAAACAGGGCGGAACGGAATTTTTTTATCGGAAAATATATTATTTTTGTGTCGGAATCCGTTTGTGGAATAAAGAATTCCATGGGTGGAATTCGGCCATGTTGTACTCGGCCGCCGGATGGGCGGCCGTTGCTTCCGGGGCTGCTTTTTGCAGTGCGGCATGCACTCCGGGGTGTGCAGTTGCACATTCGTTCTTCGATCTGCGGCGGTGCTGCGGAGAGAGCCGGACGCAAGTCGGAACCGATGGGAGCAGCAACGTTGGCGCGGAAGATCGGGTAATCCTAAAACACAATAAGCATGAAAAAAATCGGTTTGTTCCTTTTCCTTGCAGCCGCAGCGCTGGGCTTCGCTTCGTGCAACGAGTCGAAGGTCGACGGCCCGGAACTTCAGAGTTTCGTGGTCGTGCATGTGCTCGGAGGTCCGAGCGACTACTATTTCGAGACCGACGCCGGCAAGAAGATCTATCCCGGCGATAAAAGCCGTGTGAGCGCCTATCTGCCTGTCGAGGGCCAGCGTGCGGTGATCTATTTCAGCATGCTGGATACTCCGGTCGAGGGCTACGACTACAATGCCGTCGTCTATGCCATCGGCAAGATTGCGGCGGCTTCGGCCGAGACGATCGATACGAAGGAGGAGCTGGACCAGGTGAAAAACGACCCCACGATCGGCGTTGCGGGCCAGCTGGTCGGCCGCTGGATCAATCTGATCGTGCGCTACGGAGCTACCTCCATCGAGCCCGAGGCCCACAAGTTCCGTCTGATCGTCAACAACGTGGACGAGCCGTCGCATGTCAAGGAGGGCTATCTGAACCTTGAACTGCGCCACGATGCCGGCACCGACCGTGCGAGCACCTACTACGATCGTTATGTTTCGTTCAATACGGACATGATCAGCGGTCTGCTCGCCGGCAAGGAGGGTATTGTCATCAGCTTCAACGACGGCAACCAGATGCAGCATATCGAAGTCAAGCGTACGGAGATCGAAAAACAGTTGTTCTGACGTTGTTGCGTCGGAACGTGTTCCGGCCGGCCGCTCCGCGGAGCGGCCGGTTTTTCGTTTGCCTGTGCGGCTGGAGTTTTTTGTCGCCGGGCAAAAGGTGGAGTGCGAACGGCCGTTGCGTTGTGCTGCGAACCGGCGGTCGGAGCGGTCGGGGCGGTTCGGCAAAAACCGGTCTGAACTCCGCAGGCGCGCAGTTTTTGTTTGTCCGCAAGAATGCTCCTCTGTCGTTTTTGGGCGGCTCTTGGAGCCGCGCGGGCCGCCGCCTCCCCCCGGCGGAGGCCTGCAACCGTCCGGCTGTCGCCGGGCATGCCCCGCAGGCTGCGGCCCGAAAAATTGCTCTCGCCTTGCACGATCTCTGGCTTCGCCGAAGATACTGCGTCTCGGCATAATCAAGCCGACGCTTGCTTCTGCTCTCGACTTTTCGTATTTTGGCTTCGCCGAAGATACTGCGTCTCGGCATAATCAAGCCGACGCTTGCTTCTGCTCTCGACTTTTCGTATTTTGGCTTCGCCGAAAATACTCCCGCCTCGGCAAAATGCAAATAAATTTGCTTTTGCACTCGGCTTATTCGTATCTTTAGAGAAGATAGGTTTCGGTTCGGCAATGCTCAAATAAATTTGGCATTGCTCTCACCTTGCACTATCTTTGCATCATGTCAGTCGTACGGAACACCGAGAGCGATCTCGAATTCGAAAACAAGATCCGGCCCCAGGCGCTGGAGACCTTCTCCGGGCAGGACAAGATCGTCGAGAATCTGCGCATCTTCATCAAGGCCGCCCTCATGCGGGGCGACTCGCTCGATCATGTGCTGCTGCACGGCCCTCCGGGTCTGGGCAAGACGACGCTGGCCAACATCATCGCCAACGAAATGGGCGCGCAGCTGCGCGTGACCTCGGGGCCCGTACTGGACAAGCCGGGCGACCTGGCGGGGCTGCTGACCAACCTCGAACCGGGCGACGTGCTTTTCATCGACGAAATCCACCGTCTGAGCCCCATTGTGGAGGAGTATCTTTATTCGGCGATGGAAGACTACAAAATCGACATCGTGCTGGACAAAGGTCCTTCGGCCCGGTCGATCCAGATCGAACTGGCCCCTTTCACGCTGGTAGGAGCTACCACGCGCAGCGGCCTGCTGACCTCGCCCCTGCGGGCGCGCTTCGGCATTCAGTGCCACCTGGAGTATTACGACGCATCGGTGCTGGCCGGCATCGTGCACCGTTCGGCCCGCATTCTGGATGTGTCGATCGACGATGACGCCGCTCACGAAGTGGCGCTGCGTTCGCGCGGCACGCCCCGTATCGCCAATGCGCTGCTGCGCCGCGTACGCGATTTCGCCATGGTCAAGGGTGAGGGGCATATCGACCTGGATATTACACGGATGGCACTCTCGGCGCTCAACATCGACTCGCGCGGTCTGGACCGCATGGACAACAAGATACTGGCCACCATCATCGAGAAGTTCGGCGGCGGCCCCGTGGGTCTGAACACCATCGCCACGGCCGTGGGCGAGGAGGCCGGCACGGTCGAGGAGGTCTACGAACCGTTCCTCATCAAGGAGGGATTCCTCAAGCGTACGCCCCGCGGCCGCGAAGCCACCCGGTTGGCTTACAGCCACCTGGGTTTCGATACGCCGCAATCCGAAAATTCGCTTTTTTAGCTGCCTATGATGCTGTCGATCGACTCCGAACGCTGCATCCGTTGCGGCCGGTGCGTGAAAGTTTGTCCCTCGCTCGTCTTCGGGCAGCCGGCGGCGCATGCCGACGTTAGGGTCGATGCGCCGGAGAACTGCATCGGCTGCGGCCATTGCGTGGCGGCCTGTCCGGCCGCTGCCGTGGAGCATGCCGCGTTCCCGGCCGGGACGGTCCATCCCGTCGACCGGTCGCTGCTGCCGTCGCCCGAGCAGCTGCTGCTCTTGTGCAAGGCGCGCCGCTCCAACCGTGCGCTGAGCCGGAAACCCGTTCCGGCCGAGTACCTCGACCGGATTTTGGAGGCTGCACACAGTGCGCCGACGGCAAGCAACCTGCAACAGGTGGGCTATACCGTCGTGACCGATCCGTCCGATCTGCGTTTCGTCATCGAACTGACGCTCGAATTCTGCCGCCGGATGCTGCGGCTGCTCGAAATGCCGGTCGTGGGGGCCGTTGTCCGCCGGCTGGTGAAGGGCGCCGGCCGCTACCGGCGCACGTTGCACCGCCTGATCGACGAATACGACCGGGAGGGCCGCGACCGCGTTCTGCGCGGTGCCACGGCCTTGATTCTCATCCATGCACCCGCGAAAAGCCGTTTCGGAGCCATCGACTGCCAGCTGGCCTATCAGAATGCTTCGCTGATGGCCGAAGCGCTCGGCGTGAGTCAGATCTATACGGGTTTCGTGCTTGCGGCTTCGCGGGGCGGCCGTATGAAACGGCTGGTCCGCCGGTTCGGCATCGCCGGAAGAGTCCATGCGGGCATGGCGCTCGGCATGCCGGAGTTCCTGTTTCCCAACCGCATCGACAAAAAACCGCTCGACGCCGTCCGCCGATAGGGTGCCGGGCGCGGTATTTGTTCCATGCGACGGCAAAACGACCATCGCATGAAATCCACTCTCGATCAGGAGGCGCTCCGCTACCACAGCGAGGGGCGCCCCGGCAAAATCGGCATCCAACCGACCAAACCGAGCCATACGCAGCACGACCTGTCGCTGGCCTACTCGCCCGGTGTGGCGGCGCCGGCGCGCGCCATTGCCGCCGATGCGGCCGAAGCCTACCGCTATACGAACAAAGGCAACCTGGTGGCGGTGGTCTCCAACGGTTCGGCCGTGCTGGGGCTGGGCAACATCGGAGCGCTGGCCTCGAAGCCCGTCATGGAGGGCAAAAGCATGCTTTTCAAGCGTTTTGCCGGCATCGACGCGTTCGACATCGAGGTCGACGAGACCGATCCCGAAACTTTCATCCGCATTGTCAAGGCGCTGGCCCCCACCTTCGGAGGCATCAATCTGGAAGACATCGCGGCACCGGCGTGTTTCGAGATCGACCGACGCCTGCGCGAGGAGCTGGAGATTCCGGTCATACACGACGACCAGCACGGTACGGCCATCATCGTCTCGGCCGCCGTTATCAACGGGGCGAAGATCGCCGGGAAAGAGGTGGCCGAACTTCGTGTGGTGGTCAACGGTGCCGGTGCTGCGGCCATCGCCTGCGCGCGCATGTTCCTGACGCTCGGCATCCCGCGCGAGCAGATCGTGTTGTGCGACAGCCGGGGTGTCGTGACCCGCTATCGCGACGATCTGAATCCGCAGAAACGCGAGTTCGCCACTTCGCGCCGCCTGGCCTCGCTGGCGGAGGCGCTGCATGGCGCCGACCTCTTCGTGGGGGTGTCGAAAGCCGATATTCTGACCGGGGAGATGGTCCGCACGATGGCCGGAAACCCGATGGTGCTGGCGCTGGCCAATCCCGACCCCGAAATAGCCTATGACGAAGCCATGCGCTCGCGGCCCGACATCATCTTCGCCACGGGACGCTCCGACTATCCCAATCAGGTGAACAACGTGTTGGGATTTCCGTTCCTGTTCCGCGGAGCGCTCGATGTGCGGGCTGCGAAGATCGACGACGGCATGAAACTCGCCGCCGCCCGGGCGCTGGCCGGATTGGCCCGGCAGCCGGTGCCCGAAAGCGTGTTGCGCGCCTATGCGCTCGAGCGGCTGGAGTTCGGACGCGACTATCTGATTCCCAAGCCGCTCGATCCGCGCCTGTTGCCTGTGGTCGCCGTGGCTGTGGCCCGCGCCGCCGTCGAATCGGGCGTTGCGCGGCGGCCTGTAGCAGATTGGGATGCCTATGCCGAAGAATTGCGCCGGCTGAATCCGATGTAGCATGGTTGGGCGGGTTTCCGTGCCCCGAATCGATGCGAAGGGATGCCGGTTCGGAAAGTTTGCTTATATTTGCAAGGTTCCGATTTCTGAGACCCAATGAAGAAAATCCTTTGCCTTGTTTTCGCCGGTTTAGGCGCAGCGGCATCCGCCGGCGCCCAGTCGCTTCCGCTTGCCTGTACCGAAGTAGGAACGCAACTCGAATATGCCGACTACGATTCCCGGGGCGCGTTGACGGGTTACACGCAGACGGTCGTTGCTGCGAGCGAATCCGGTCCCGACGGGCTGATCGTCGAGACCCGCACCGCCCTGCTGGATGCTGACCGCCGGCCGGTCGAACCCGACAAAGGAGGCGACGCGCTGCAGACCGGCCGGCTTGTCGTGAGTGCAGAGGGGATCTGTCTGCGTCCGGACGACTGGCTCGATATGGTTTCCGGAGACGATTGGAAGGCTTCGGTCGAATGCCGGGGCGACAAATATCTCATACCTGCCGTCCTGCAGGCTGGCCAGCTGCTTCCCGAGCTGGCGATGACATTGCACATCCGCACCGAAAACGGATTCAAGACTCAGGTGTCGATACGTATTTCCGATCGCCGGGTTGTGGCGCAGGAAACGACGACCGTGCCGGCCGGGACATATGAAACGGTGTGTCTGACCGAGACGGTGCATGTCAAATGGTCGGTGGTCGGGGCTGCGGCGCAGATCAGAACCTGGTATGCACCGGGCGTCGGCAGCGTCCGCGTCGAGAAACGGAACAAAAGAGGAAAAATCGAAAGCCGCTCCGAGCTGATCTCCGTGCTCCGCCCGCAGCGATAGGTGCCGCTGCGTTTTATGGCAGCACGAGCGCTGCGAATTCTTCGACCGCTATCGGCCGCACTTCGCAGTCGCCGATGCCGACCGGGAGGACGATGCGCAAGGTGCCGTCCTCGTTTTTCTTGTCCTTGTCGATCTCTTTCAGCAGCCGCCTCGCGTCGACCGGCGGGGTGAGGTCGAATCCCAGCGTGAGCAGCAGCGCCACGATCCGGTCGCGGTCGTCGGGCGTGAGCAGTCCCAGCCGGACGGCGACGTCGGCGATCATGGCCGTGCCGACGGCCACCGCCTCGCCGTGGTTCATCGCCGACGAACATTTCTCGATGGCGTGGGCCAGCGTGTGGCCCAGGTTGAGCTTGCGCCGTTCGCCCGCTTCGCGCTCGTCGCGTCCCACGATGTCGGTCTTCACGCGCACGGAAGCCGAAATGGCGTCGGAGAGCAGGTCGAGGTCGTTGCGCAGCGCCTCGAACGAGGTGCGCTCCAGGCGCGCGAAGAGATCGGCGTCGGCGATGATGGCCGTCTTGACCACTTCGGCCAGGCCGGCCCGGAACTCGCGCTCGGGCAGGGAGCCCAGCAGTGACGGATCGCAGATGACGAAACGCGGCTGGGTGAAGGTGCCGGCCATGTTCTTGTAGCCGTCGATGTTCACGCCGTTCTTGCCTCCGATCGAGGCGTCGACCTGACCCAGCAGGGTGGTGGGGATGAATCCGAAGGCCAGGCCGCGCATGTAGGTCGAAGCGGCGAAGCCGGCGATGTCGGTGACGATGCCGCCGCCCACGGCCAGCACGAAAGTCTGGCGGTCGACGCCCAGCTCGATGAAGCGGCGGTAGATCTTCTCGACCGTCTGCAGGGTCTTGATGCTTTCGCCCGAGCCGATCAGCACCCGTTCGTACGGGTCGAGCAACGGCCGGTAGAGCCGGTCGATCGTGGCGTCGCACACGACGACGATGCGCCCCCGGGGCAGGAGACCCGGCAGAAAGTCGGCCGTGGGGCCGATGTAGATTTCGCTCTCTTCCCGGATGCGGAAAGCAGGTTTCATGGTTGGCAGATTTTCTGAGCCAACAAATATAGAACAATTCGGCTTCATATCCAACAAGCGAATGCGCGGCCCGTCCGAAAAGGTGTTATTTCGGTCGGAACTTTATACGAGGTGAAAAGTGAAAGGTGAACTTTGCGAGTAAGCGAGGGCAGAGACTGCTTGCAGGCTATGCCGAGCGGGAGCAAAGTCAAGGCAACTTTGCGAGTAAGCGAGGGCAGAGACTGCTTGCAGGGTATGCCGAGCGGGAGCAAAGTCAAGCCGCCGCAGGCGGATTAAAGGTGAGGGGCGGCGACCGGAATGCTGCGCGTGCGGCGGAAAAACGGGAAACCTGCATTTTTAATCCCTATTTTTTAATTCTTAGTCTGCTTTTTCCTACCTTTGCGCTGTAAAACAACATTCGAATGCAAAAACTGCGCAACATCGCCATCATCGCCCACGTCGACCATGGCAAAACGACGCTCGTCGACAAGATGATTCTGGCAGGCAACATCCTGCGCGACAACGCCAAACAGAACGGAGAACTGATTCTCGATAACAACGACCTGGAACGCGAACGCGGCATCACGATCCTTTCGAAGAACGTTTCGGTCATCTACAAGGACTACAAGATCAACATCATCGACACTCCGGGCCACGCCGACTTCGGCGGCGAGGTCGAGCGCGTGCTGAACATGTGCGACGGCGTGCTGCTGCTGGTCGATGCGTTCGAGGGCACCATGCCGCAGACGCGTTTCGTGCTGCAGAAGGCCCTGTCGCTGGGCAAGAAACCCATCGTGGTGGTCAACAAGGTCGACAAGCCCAACTGCCGTCCCGAGGTGGTCAACGAGCAGGTTTTCGATCTGATGTTCTCGCTCGACGCCACCGAGGAACAGCTCGACTACAAGACCATCTACGGCTCGGCCAAGCAGGGCTGGATGTCGCACAAGTGGAACGAACCGACCGATTCGATCGTGCCGCTGCTGGACGCCATCATCGACGAGATTCCCGAACCGGACATCGTGGAGGGCACGCCGCAGATGCTCATTACGTCGCTCGAATATTCGGCCTACACGGGCCGCATCGCCGTGGGCAAGGTCACGCGCGGAACCCTGCGGGCCGGACAGAACGTGACGCTGGCCAAGCGTGACGGCGTGACGATGCAGAAAACCAAGATCAAGGAACTGATGGTCTTCGAGGGGCTGGGCAAGAAGAAGGTCGACGAAGTGGCATGCGGCGAGATCTGCGCCATCACGGGCATCGAGGGCTTCGAGATCGGCGACACGATCTGCGACTACGAGAATCCCGAACCGCTGCCGCCCATCGCCATCGACGAACCTACGATGTCGATGCTCTTCACGATCAACAACTCGCCCTTCTTCGGCAAGGACGGCAAATATGTCACTTCGCGCCACATCAAGGAGCGCCTCGACCGCGAGCTGGAGAAGAACCTGGCGCTGCGCGTGACGCCCGGTCCGTCGGCCGATTCGTTCAACGTCTTCGGACGCGGCGTGCTGCACCTTTCGGTGCTGATCGAGACCATGCGCCGCGAGGGTTACGAACTGCAGGTGGGCCAGCCCCGCGTCATCGTCAAGGAGATCGACGGCAAGAAGTGCGAACCCATCGAGGAGATGACCGTCGACTGTCCCGAGGAACACTCCGGCACGGTCATCGAACTGACCACCAAGCGCAAGGGTACGCTCGTCAACATGGTGTCGAACGGCGACCGCGTGCGGCTGGAATTCTCCATTCCCTCGCGCGGCATCATCGGCCTGCGCTCCAACATGCTGACGGCGACGGCCGGCGAAGCGATCATGACCCACCGGCTGAAGGGTTTCGAACCCTGGGTCGGCGAGATCGAGATGCGCATCAACGGCTCGATCATCTCGGGCGAGACGGGCACGGCCTACGCCTATTCGATCGACAAGTTGCAGGACCGCGGCCGCTTCTTCATCAGCCCTATGGACCAGGTCTACGAGGGGCAGGTCATCGGCGAGCACTCGCGCCAGAACGACATCACGGTCAATGTCACCAAGTCCAAGCAGCTCACCAACATGCGCGCTTCGGGTTCCGACGACAAGGCCGTCATCGTGCCGCCCAAGGTCTTCACGCTCGAGGAGGCGCTCGAATACATCAACGAGGACGAATACGTGGAGGTGACTCCCCACGCCATGCGTCTGCGGAAGATTCTGCTGCACGAGGTCGACCGCAAACGCGCTGCAAAATAGTATACGTATGACAACTCTCACCCTTTCGCTCTGCGTCGGTGCCGCAGCCGGTACGCTCGACGTGATTCCGATGCTGTTGCAGCGGCTTTCGCTGCGTTCGTGCCTCTCGGCGTTCTGCACCTATCTGTTCGCCGCCGTCATCATCTTCCATTGCAACCTGCCTTATCTGCCCTGGTGGGCCGACGGCATGGCCGTGACGCTGATGATGGCGCTGCCCGTGGTGCTCAACTTCACGGGCCGGGACCGCAAGGCTACTCCTGCGGTGTTGCTCAACGCGCTGGTGTTGGGGCTTTTGATCGCCGTCGCGAAACATTTCCTCTGAGCCGGGCGATCCTCCCGGTTTGTCGAGGGGCGTTCGGGGTTTTGCCGAGGCGAGAAAAGGTGCAAGAATTTGAACGTTTTCGATAATCCGAGGGCAGAGCCGTGCTTGCACAGGGCTATGCCGAGGCGAGAAAACCTGCTTGCAAAAGAACGTTTTCGATAATCCGAGGGCAGAGCCGTGCTTGCACAGGGCTATGCCGAGGCGAGAAAACCTGCTTGCAAAAGAACGTTTTCGATAATCCGAGGGCAGAGCCGTGCTTGCACAGGGCTATGCCGAGGCGAGAAAACCTGCTTGCAAAAGAACGTTTTCGATAATCCGAGGGCAGAGCCGTGCTTGCACAGGGCTATGCCGAGGCGAGAAAACCTGCTTGCAAAAGAACGTTTTCGATAATCCGAGGGCAGAGCCGTGCTTGCACAGGGCTATGCCGCGGCGAGAAAAGGGCAAGAATTTGAACGTTTTTTGTAGAAGATCGCACAAAAACCGAAAACCATGAAGAAGATAGGCATCGCCTGCGACCATGCGGGCTACGAAATGAAGGAGTTTCTGGTGGGCTACCTCAGCGCCCGCGGCTACGAGGTGCTCGACTTCGGCACCCATTCGCCCGAGAGCGTCGATTATGCCGATTTCGCCCACCCGCTCGCCGAGGCGATCGAATCGGGTGAGCTCAAACGCGGCGTAGGACTCTGCGGGTCGGGCGAGGGCATGGCCATGACGCTCAACAAGCATCGGGGTATCCGGGCCGGATTGTGCTGGAACACCGAAATCGCGACGCTGATCCGTCAGCACAACGACGCCAATGTCATTGTCTTTCCGGCGCGGTTCATCTCCAACGACGAGGCCGTTGCGATGTTGGATCTTTTCCTCGAAACTGCTTTCGAGGGTGGGCGTCATCAGAAGCGCCTGGAGAAAATGGCGCCGAAAAATTAGCGGCGCCATCGCGCGACCCCCGGAGGGCGTCAGAACGGAGGAGAGCATTCCCATTCGGGGAGCTTTCCGCCGTTTTTTTTCGGTTTCGACGACAAGCAGTCGCGGCAGATGCTTGGACGCAGCGCACGGAGAAGCCGCAGGAACGATGGTAGCCATGCAGAGGGCCCAATTCGCCAACGTAGTAGCGCAAGAACGTAGCAAGAGACGAGTCGGAGGCCACGGGCGAAGAAGCCCAATAGGACAAATGCGCTCCGGCTGCCGCCATGGCTCCCGTCGCGTCGAGGCGGTAGCCCGCAGCAGGCGTAAAAAGCAATCGCTAAAGGGAATGCGGCGGAGAGGGAAACAACACAGAATTTAAAATTCACAATGCAAAATGCACAATTTGTCATTCTGAGCGAAGCGAAGAATCTGTAACAATAGAATAACAGATTCTTCGTCGGCCGATGGTCTCCTCAGAATGACAAGCTACTGAATTGTTCTCGGCTCCGCAGCAGACTGGAATAAGCAACTGGCGGCAACGCGAAAAGGTAGAGGGAAAAGATGTTCGGGGTGGCCGCAACTTGTAGAGATAAACACCGGCGATAGCCGTGCGAGCCGAAGCCCCGCCACGCGGAGGCTCGCAAAACTCGCCCCGCTGGCTTCGGCACGAAAACAACAACAGCGCCGACCGAAGCAGAGCTTGCGAACTTACAACCTGCGCTCTTTCTGAATAAAGCGAACGCAGCCTGCGGAGTAGCGAGTCCGGCGACAACCGAAGCGGCGAGCCTTCGCGCCGGGAGGCTGCGGCTCGCGCAACACTGCGAATTGCGAAACCGCAGAACGACAAAAAACGGCGGTCGAACAACCGTCCGCAAACAACTATTCCTTATCAATCCTCCCGCGCCATTACGCCGCCAGCGGACTGCTGAATCTGCCGACCTCGCTGGCGGAAGCCGTGGTCTCCGCCACTCCGGGCCGTGGAACTGCTTTTGTCGAAAACGAAAGACGAAAATCGTCTGTCGAAAAAACTCGAATGCCTAATCGTGGATCGCATAGACGTAGGGCGTGACCTGGCGCAGCGCGTCGGCCTTGCGGGGATCGTCGAAAAGTCCGAATACAGCCGAGCCGCTGCCCGACATCGAGGCGTAGAGGGCCCCGGCGGCCAGCAGCTGTTCCTTGGCGGCGCGGATGGCAGGCCGGGCGGCGAAAACCGTCGGTTCGAAGTCGTTGGTGACGACTCCCTGCCACTCGGCCAGGGGGCGCCGGAGCCGTTCGCTCAGCGGGATTTCGGGTACGTGCGGCGTGATGCCGGCGTAGGCTTCGCGCGTGGAAACACCCTCGGCGGGTTTGATAAGGACGATGTGCAGACCGCCGAGATCGACGGGGTAGGGTGCCGTAATCTCGCCCTTGCCCGTGCACAGCTGCGGGGCGTTGTCGATGAAGAACGCCGTGTCGCTGCCCAGGGCGGCGGCGCAGGCAGTCAGTTCCGCCCGGGTGAGGTGCAGGGCGAAAAGTTCGTCGAGAGCCAGCAGCACGGCCGTAGCGTCGGACGATCCGCCGCCCAGCCCGGCGCCGAAGGGGATGCGCTTGTCGAGCCGGATGTCGACGCCGTCGATGCCGTAGCGCTCGTGCATGAGCCGGAAGGCCCGCAGGCAGAGGTTCTGTTCGGGCGGGCAGTCGACGGCCGTGCCTTCGGTGCGGAACCCGGCGCCGGGAGCAGCACGCCGCGTCACCTCCACTTCGTCGTAGAGCCCCCGCACGGGATACATGACGGTCTCCACATCGTGGAATCCGTCGTCGCGGCGGCGCAATACGTCGAGTCCGAGGTTGATTTTGCAGTTTGCGCGAAGAATCATGCTGCAAATTAAGAATTAAAAATCAGAATTTGAAAATTTTCGCCCGAATTTCCCCTACCTTTGCCGCATGGAATTCCGTACTGAAATCCGGGTTGCGCCGCTCGGCACGGAGATCGGCCATGCCGACACGGTGCTCTTTTTCGGGTCGTGTTTCGCCGGGGAGATGCGCCGGCGGATGGCGGCGCTGAAGTTCCGCACGGACGGCGACTTCACCGGGCCGCTCTTCAATCCGGCGTCGGTCGCGGCGCTGTTGCGGCGGGCTTCCGACCCGGCGCCTGCCACGGCCGACGAACTGCGGCAGGACGCCGATGGCTGGTGGTTCCACTATGACGCCAATACGTTGCTCAGCGATCCCGACCGCGAAACGGTGCTTTGCCGCTACAACGATGCGCTCGGCCGGTTGCGTGCGTTGTTGCCGCGGGCCCGCATCGTCGTCGTCACTTTCGGTACGGCGTGGGTCTACCGCCTCAAAGAAAACGGCCGCATCGTGGCCAACTGCCACAAGCAGCCGCAGGCGTTGTTCGACCGAGAACGGCTCTCCGTCGGATCGATCGTGGCCGAGTGGTCGCAGTTGCTGGCGGGGCCGCTGGCCGGCAAGGAGGTGATCCTGACGGTGAGTCCCGTGCGCCACCGCGGCGATGGAGCGGAGGGCAATTCGCTGAGCAAAGCCACGTTGCGCGTAGCGGTCGGCGAGCTGACCGAGCGTTTCGGGCATGCGCACTACTTCCCGGCCTGCGAGATCGTGACCGACGACCTGCGCGACTACCGTTTCTACGCCGACGATCTGGTCCACCCTTCGTCGCAGGCGGTCGATTACGTGTGGGAGCGTTTCGCCGAAGCGGCCCTCTCGCCGGAGGCCCTGCGCCTGCTGCCGGAGATCGGGCGCCTCAGGGCCCAGTGCAATCATCGTCCGCGCCGCGCCGACAGCGAAGCCTGGCAGTCGTTGCGTCGCCGGACGCTGGAGCGCATGGCCGAATTGGAACGGAGCGCCGGCATCGACTTTTCGGAGGAAGCGGCACAATTCGGCGGCGGGAGTTGGCGTTAGATGACCGGTCGGGCTTTTTGTCGTTGCGCGGGTTGACCGAAAAGCGGCAAAATGCAAATAAATTTCGTATTTTTGCTCCCGCCTCGGGGGTGCTCGAATAAATTCGGCATTCCGCCCGGCATATTCGTATTAGTGCTTTCCGGAATCTTCGAACGATGAAAAAACTGTTTCTGTTACTGCTCGGAGCCTTTTGCTCCCTCCCCATACAGGCTGCGCGCCCGCGGCTGGTCGTGCAGCTGGTCGTCGGGTCGATGCGGGCCGAAGACCTCGACCGTTATGCCGTCCACTTCGGCGAAGGAGGCTTCCGCCGGCTGGCCGAGGGCGGCGTGCGCTATGCCGAAGCCCGCTACGACTGCCAGCAGACCACCACGCCCGTTTCGCTGGCGACGCTCACCACCGGAGCCCTCCCCTCGACCCACGGGGTCATCGGCTCGCGCTGGCAGGACTATACCGACAACAGGACCGTGTGGCTCACCGACGGCCGCCAGGGCCCCGGGCCCTACCATCTGATTGCGCCGACGCTGGGCGAAGCGCTCCTGCAGCATGCGCCCGGCAGCCGTTGCGCGACCGTGGCCGTCGAGCCGGAATCGGCCGTCGTCATGGGCGGCCGCACGGAGGAGGTCTACTGGCTCGATGCGAAGCATTGCGGCTGGACCACCTCCTATCACTACGCTCCCGAGGTGCCGGAGTGGATCGCCCGCAGCAACCGCGAACGCTACAATCTTTCGTTCGTGGCCGATGCGTGGCGGACGCTCTACGACCGGAGCAGCTACCGCAACACGCGCCACTGGGACATCGTCGTGACGGGGCAGCCGGAGAAGAACCGTGCCGGAGCAGGTCCGGGGCGGCTGACGCTGGCCGACGACTACGAACGGCTGCTCTATACCCCGGCGGGCAATACGGCGGTGCTGGCCTTCGCCAAGCAGCTCATCGTGCAGAACCGGCTGGGCGCCGACGCCGAACCCGACCTGCTGAACATCTGTCTGGACACTTCGCGCCGCATCGTGGAAGCCTATGGGCCCGAATCGGTGGAGGCGGAAGACATGTTCTACCGGCTGGACCGCGATCTGGATGACTTTCTGACGTTCCTTTTTGCGCAGGTCGGCGAGGACGAGGTGCTGGTGGTGCTCACTTCCGACCATGGCACGAGCCCCTCCTACGATCTGGCCGCCACGGCTGCCGACCGCTTCAATGCGCGGCAGTTCGAAGTGATCGTCAACGGCTTCATGAACGTGCGCTACGGTGCGGGCGACTGGGTGACGGACTACAACGAAAACTGCATCTGGCTGAACCACAATCTGATCTACGAACGCGGGCTCAATCTGGCCGAAGTGCAGAACGAGGTGGCCATCTTCGCCATGCAGTTCGGCGGCGTGTCGCACGCCCTGGCCGCGACGGCCATGCGCACGAGCTACTTCGGAAGCGGCTATGCGCGGCGCCTGCAGAATAGTTTCTATCCGCGCCGCTCGGGCGACGTGGTGCTCAATCTGATGCCGGGCTGGATCGAGGAGCGCGACCGCTGCTCGTCGTCGTCGGGTTCGATGTACGGTTACGACACGGAGGTGCCGCTGCTGTTCTACGGCGCCGGCATCGCGCCGCAGCGCGTTCGGCGGCGTGTCGACATGACCTCGGTGGCACCGACGGTGGCACGGTTGCTGGAGATTTCGGAGCCGGCGGCCTCGGAGGGCGACCCGCTGGAAGAGATCGCGGAATAGGTGCGCGAACGCAGGAACGGGCGCTTCGCGGACGCATGTAGAACAAATGAAAAACCAACGGAAACAATGGACAAGATACAAGAGGAGATCATCGAGGAGTTCTCGGTATTCGACGACTGGCTGGACCGCTACGACTACCTCATCGGCCTGGGCGAGCAGCTCCCGGCCATCGCGCCGGAGCATCGCACGGAGCAGTATCTGATCAACGGCTGCCAGTCGCGCGTGTGGATCGATGCGCGGCAGGACGAGGCCGGGCTGGTGCACTTCACGGCCGACAGCGACGCTATCATCACCAAGGGCATCATTTCGCTGCTGATCCGGGTGCTGAGCGGACGTCCGGCCCGCGAGATCGTCGACACGGAACTCTACTTCATCGACGCCATCGGGCTGAGCTCCAACCTCTCGCCGACGCGCGCCAACGGGCTGGCGGCGATGGTCAAGCAGATGCGGCTCTACGCCCTGGCCTACGCCTCGAAGAACGACGCAAACAAGCAAGCCGAATGACACCCGAAGAGATATTGAAGGTGGAGCAGGACATAGTCCTGACTCTGAAGAACATCTACGACCCCGAAATCCCGGTCAACATCTACGATCTGGGCCTTATCTACGAGATCGACTACACGCCCGACGGCGTAGCCGACATCCGCATGACCCTCACGGCGCCCAACTGCCCGATGGCCGACATGCTGGTGGAGGACGTCAACGTGCAGGTGGCCAAGGTGCCCGGCGTGAAGTCGGTCAACGTGGTGCTGACGTTCGACCCGGTGTGGGACCGCAGCATGATGTCGGAGGAGGCGCTGCTGGAACTCAACATGTTGTAGCATGGAGGCGGAGCGCGTCGCGGAGATCGTGGAACGGCTGCGTGCCGGGGCCGGACATTGTGCCTGCGGCGGGCGGCTGGCCGCTCTCGACCCGTTGCAGCGCCACGAAATCTTCACGCACCTGGTCTTCGACCGGCTGGAGCGCAAGATGCGTCTGGTAGAGTCGCTGCACCGCGAGGCGGGCGAGAACTGGAACGTGACGTTCTACCTGCTCTATTTCCGCACGCTGGGCGACCGCAAGAATCAGGAAGCCTACCTGGAACTGGCGCGGCGCGTGCCCTACAAGGCCGTGTTGCGCGAACGGCTGACGCCCCATGCGGTGGAGGCGATGCTGTTCGGCGCCTCGGGGCTGCTGGAACTCTACCGCCACGACGACCATACGCTCGACCTGCGCCGGACTTTCGAACACCTGGCCGCTAAATACGAAATCGAGCCTATGTTGGCCGACAGTTGGGAGCTGAGCGGCATCCGCCCGGCCAATCATCCGGTGCTGCGGCTGGCGCAGGCTGCGGCGTTCTTCGCGCAGGACGAATTCGTGATGGCGCGGGCCATGGCCTGCCGCACCGAAGGCGACATCCGCCAACTTTTCTGCGTCGAAGCCCCGGCCTACTGGCGCACGCATTATATCCCCGGGGCCGAGAGCGACGAACAGCCCAAGCGCATCGGCGCTTTCAAGGCCAACATCATCGGAATCAATCTGGTAGCCATTCTGCAATTTGCATACGGCAGCTATACCGACAACGAATCGCTGCGCGAAAGCGCGCTGTTGCTGCTTGAAAAGCTCCCGGCCGAGGAGAACCGCTACATCCTGGCCTGGCGCGAACGGGGCCTGCGGGCCGCCAACGCTTTCGAAACGCAGGCGTTGCTGCAGCTCGCCACCGAGTACTGCGCTCCTGCGAAGGCCGCGGCTTCCCCTTCGGAAAGTGCCGCCGAAGCGACTGAAAAGAGTCCGTCCGCCGGTTTGCTGCGGTTGTTGCGGCCGGGTGGCCGGAGAACATCCGAGGCGGCGTCGGGTTCGGCGCGCTGCGAGGAGTGCCCGCTCGGCCGCCGTATTGTCCGCGACGCTAAAATCGCCCTGCGCGGGGCGGCGATGGAAGTGTAGGCGGCCGTCGCGATCCGGTTTTTTCGCAATCGATCATTGGAGCGCCGTCCGTCTTCGAACGGACGGCTTTTTCTGTGCGTTTTCAAAGGAGAGTCCGCGGAAATTCGCGGCCGTTCGGGCATGGATGCGCTTGTCCGGGGATGCTGCGCCGTAGGTTGTGAACCGGCATCCGGTGCGGAATCTCCGGAGCTGCCGATTCTGCCGGAAAGGACCGGCTAAACCGTCGCTTCGAACTTGTAGAGCTGGTCGCCGCGACGAACCAGGCCGGGGGTGCGGATGGCGCAGAGCTCGCCCTGCGAAACGCCGTCGACGGGCGAACCGTCGGGCCCGTGCAGTTCGTCGAGCTGCTGTTCGGCCACGCCCGTGGTAGGGCCCATGAAGAAAATCTCCTCGCCGCGCCGCAGCGGTGCCGCTTCGACGAGCACCTCGGCGACGGACAGCTTTTTGAAGAAGTTGGTCACCTTGCCCACGTAGACCTTGCGGCGCGTGGCCGCGGAGCCGTAGTGCGCGCTGTGCTCGGCGACGGGGCGTCCGGCGTAGTAGCCTTCCCAGAAACCGCGGTTGAAGACCGTACGCAGGCGCTCTTTGAGTCCGGCGGCCAGGGCGGGCGTATAGGTGCCCGCCTCGATGGCGCGCAGCGCCTCGTCGTAGCATTCGACCACGCGCTTGACGTATTCGGCACCCCGGGCGCGGCCCTCGATCTTGAGCACGCGCACCCCGGCGTCGATCATGCGGTCGAGGAAGTCGATGGTGCAGAGGTCCTTGGGCGAGAGGACATATTGTCCGTCGACGTCGACCGCCGCGCCGGTCTCCCGGTCGGTGAGGGTGTATTTGCGGCGGCACAGCTGGCGGCAGGCGCCGCGGTTGGCCGAACAGCCGGTCTCGTAGAGCGAGAGGTAGCATTTGCCCGAGATGGACATGCAGAGCGCTCCGTGGGCGAACATCTCGATCTCGACCAGCTCGCCCCGCGGTCCGCGGATGTCGTTCCCGACGATCTCGCGGCGGATGCGCGCCACCTGCTCCAGCGTCAGTTCGCGTGCCAGGACGACCGTGTCGGCCCACTGCGAGAAGAACTTGACGGCCTCGGAGTTGGAGATGTTGCTCTGGGTGGAGATGTGCACCTCGACCCCCACGCGGCGGGCATAGAGGATGGCGGCCATGTCGGTGGCGATGATGGCGTCGACGCCCTCGGCCTTGGCGCGGTCGATGATCTCGTTGACCGTGGCGATCTCCTCCTCGTAGACGACGGTGTTGACCGTCAGGTAGGCTTTGAGCCCGGCGGCGTGGGCCGTGGCGACGATGCGCGCCAGGTCGTCGGCGGTGAAGTTGGCGGCCGAGGCCGACCGCATGTTGAGGCGGCCGATGCCGAAGTAGACCGAGTCGGCCCCGGCCTGGATGGCGGCGGCCAATGCTTCGTACGACCCCACGGGGGCCATGATCTCTATGTCGCTGCGCTGCATGGATTTCGATTCGGAATGCACGTTTTGAAATTACTTCCCCGGCGGCCCGATTCCGTTCCGGGTCCGCATGATCCGCCGTTTGTTGGCGGAAATCGCAATTTTGGCTTCTCTTGGGCTGCGGGGTACTGAGGATACGGATTTCCCGGTGCGGATCATTTCGTCCGGCCCATCAGTCCGGCGGCGAACTCGCGCAAGGGGGCGGTCCGTGCGGCGTCGACCGGAAGGGTGTCGAGCTGGGCAAGGGCCCGTTCGAAGCGCAGCTCGATCTGCTGCTCGGCCAAATGGGGCACGTCGAGCCGGTCGAAGACGGCTTTCACGGCGGCGATCTTCTTCTGAGGGTCCATTTCCGTGTCGGCCAGCAGGGCGCGCAGTTCCTTGCGCGTCGCCTCGTCGGCCCGGCTCATCGCCGTGACCACCAGGTAGGTTTTCTTGCCCTCCAGGATGTCGCCGCCGATGGCCTTGCCCAGCCGCTGGTCGCCGTAGCTGTCGAGCAGGTCGTCCTGCAGCTGGAAGGCCAGGCCCAGCTCGACGGCGAAGCGCCGGAGCTTGCGGCAGTCCTCCTCGGAAGCACCGCCCAGCAGGGCGCCGATCTGCACCGAACCGGCCAGCAGGGCCGAAGTCTTCAGTTCGATCATGTGCATGTATTCGACCACCGAAACCTTCTGCTTCTGCTCGAAGTCCATGTCGTACTGCTGCCCCTCGCACACTTCGAGGGCCATGGTGTCGAACGTGGCGAGCACCTGCGGCACCTGCGCCGCGGGGAGCATGCTCAGCAGCCGGTAGGCGTAGATCAGCATGGCGTCGCCCGAGAGGATGGCCACGTTGCGGCCCCATTTGGCGTGCACCGAGGGCTTGCCGCGGCGGATGGCCGCGTTGTCCATGATGTCGTCGTGCAGCAGCGTGAAGTTGTGGAACACCTCGACGGCGCCGGCGGCCGGCAGCGCCTGCTGGACGTTGTCGGAGAAGACGGCGTGGGAGAGCAGCACCAGCATGGGCCGCAGCCGTTTGCCGCCGCCGGAGAGCGAATAGGCGATCGGGGCGTAGAGAAGTTCCGGTTCGGCGGGGAACTCGGCCTGGGCGAGGTAGTTTTCGATCAGGGACTGCAGCTGGTCGTTCGTGTACATGGTTCGTTTCGTTCGTAATTTGCTCCAAAAGTAGAAAAAAAGTTTGAAGTTCCCGAATTTTGGATTACCTTTGTAAGAGATGGACTGAGTCTCAGCGGTATCCCGGCGGGTCCGGTGCTGTGAGGCGCAGGCTGTCCTTGCAATGGATCGGCTGCGGCCGGGCAATTGCGATGCGATTCGCCGTTGCTTCCGGTTTGCGCCGTCCGAAAATCAACCAACCCAAAAAAACTTTTCGGACCTTTTATGAAAAAACTGGCTATCGGAATCGACATCGGCGGCATCAACACGGCTTTCGGTCTGGTCGACGAACAGGGCGACCTCTATGCCGAATCGGTCATCTCAACGAAAAAATACCCTTATTTCGACGACTATCCTGCCTATGTGCAGGATCTGTGCGAGGCCATGCGGGCCCTGGCCGACAGTCTCTCGTTCGAGTACGAGCTGGCGGGCATCGGCATCGGCGCCCCCAACGCCAACTTCCACCGCGGCACGATCGAGACGCCGGCCAACCTGTGGAAATTCCGTGAGGGCGAGAAGAACCCCGACGAGAGCCGCCGCATCTTCCCGCTTGTCGACGACATCTCCAGGTGTTTCAACGGGGTGCGCACGCTGATGACCAACGACGCCAACGCCGCGACGATCGGCGAGATGGTCTACGGCAATGCCCGCGGGATGCGCGATTTCGTGATGATTACGCTCGGTACGGGTCTCGGCTCGGGTTTCGTCGCCAACGGCGAAATGATCTACGGCCACGACGGTTTCGCGGGCGAATTCGGCCATATCTGCGTGGAGCGCAACGGCCGTCGGTGCGGTTGCGGCCGCCGGGGCTGTCTGGAGGCCTACGTCTCGGCCACGGGTATCAAACGCACGGTCTTCGAACTGATGTCCACGATGTCCGAGCCGAGCAAGCTGCGCGACATTGCTTTCAACGATCTCGACGCTTCGATGATTTCGGTGGCGGCCGAGTCGGGCGATGCCGTGGCCAAGGAGGCGTTCCGTTTCACGGGCGAACTGCTGGGCCGGGCGCTGGCCGACGTGGTGACGGTGACCTCCCCCGAAGCGATCTTCCTCTTCGGCGGTCTGTCGAAAGCCGGCAAGCTGATCTTCGAGCCCACGCAGTGGTATATGGAGGAGAACATGATGTTCACCTTCAAGAACAAGGTGAAGCTGCTCCCGAGCGGCATTCAGAGCAAGAACGCCGCCATCCTCGGCGCTTCGGCGCTGATCTGGCAGGAGCTGGCGAAATAGCGGTCGCGACGATTGCTGACAAGGCGGATCCGGTTGCCGGTTTCGCCTTGTTTTGTGGGTGCGGGGCCGGTTTCCGGAAGGGACGCCGCGCCGTATGACCATTGGGAAAAACTTGTCCGCAAAAATACCCTCGTTGTCGTTTCGGCCGGCTTTCGGAGCCGTGCGGGCCGCAGCTATCCGGTTTGCCGGGCGTGTTCTGTCGGCTGTGACGCGGGCCGGTTGTAAAACCCTGCTTTTGACAGGGCGCAGACTGAGGTCCGAAAGTAATCCTGCATCCCTGCCAACCGACGAGCCGATGGCAGAATCGACGGGTGGGGGGATTTGCGCATAAGCATATTTGGAAAATCTCTGCTTTCGCTTGTCCGCAGCGCTGCGGGCCATGTCCCGGGGCCGGAACGCTCCGTGCGATGGGGCAGTCCTTCCGACCCGGAGTGGCAGGGACCACGGTCCCTTTCAGAGATGTTTTCTTGTTTGGGCAAAGTATCCGGTTAACTTGATGCTGCGCCCGGTTTAAGAAAGCGCTTGTGCCAGTGCGGTCGGGCAGATTCAGCGATCCGCCGGCACCCCGATCGGAGCGCCGGCTGTACATCCCAGCCTGACGCGGGGCTTGCGACTAATGAATTGACATGCGACCTTGCGCCGGTGCCGGTTCGCGCCCACAGCTGCGGCCCGCACGGCTCCAAGAGCCGCATGACGCATCGGCATTCCTTGCAAAATCATCGGTCCGCACTCTCCGCGCCATCCATTCCAGCGATCGCCCGCAACGCCTGCTTCGGGCTACCGCAACAACACGACGGGAGCCTTGGGCGGCATCGGCGACGAGGGTACGGCCTGGTCGTCCTCTACGTTCGCCGACGGTAGTAACAACGCAGGCCGTCTGTTATTCAAGGGCAGCCTTGTGAACCCGTTGAACAACATCAACCGCTCTTACGGCTTCTCCGTGCGCTGCGTCCAGCATCTGCCGGACTGCCTTGTCCCCGGGGTGCGCTGCGGAGAGCGAAGCGGAGCTTTTCCAATACATTCCCGGTGTGCGGCCGGCCGATTTCCCCGATTTCCCGATTTCCCGGCCGATTTTTCCCGATATTCGGTCGGAAGAACATTCCGTTTCGGCCGCCGGAGCCGGCAGGCGTAACAGCGGCAGCGATCGGACGATAGGATATTCTTCGCACAAGACTCCGTATGGAAGAACCGGATTGCCGTACGAAAATATCCGGATTTGTTTGGCGGGGCGGAGAAAATGACCTACTTTTGTACACTTAACGACGCTCCTCGCCGGGGGCGGGTGCCGCCCGGTCCTGGAAAGGTTATGAGGAGCGGCCGGGCGCCGTCGCCGGGCCGCCGGAAAAGGCGGGTGCGGCAGCGATGCGGCCGGCGTACAACCTTAGCAAACGAAACAAGACAAGAGAGATATGAACCGTAAGTTTTTGATCCTCCTTTTTGTTCTGACCTGTGTAGCCGGTCGGGTCTGGGCCCAGATGACCGACGATCAGATCATCGACTACGTGCAGCGCGGAGTCACCTCCGGCAAGAACCAGCAGCAGCTCGCCCGCGAACTGCTCGTGCGCGGCGTGTCGCAGTCGCAGCTGTTGCAGCTGAAAGCCAAATACGATGCGGGCGAACTGAACGCTTCGGGCAGCAAGAGCGGCTCGAAGTCGGGCCAGGGCCAATCGCTGCTCTCGGCGACCGAGCGGACGGACATTCTGCGCGACGTCTCCGACGAGGAACCCTCGCGCGTGGCGGTCCGCACCGCGAGCCGCACGGCGGAAGATGCACGCTCGGGAGGCGGAAGCGCGATTGCGGCCGCTCCGGGCAACGGGGAGCCGAACGGCGCCGGTTTCGACGGCGAGGGCGGCGATGCGGCCTATCGCTATGTCAACGCCCGCGACACGGTCGGCAAACGCCGGATCTTCGGTCGCAGCGTGTTCAGCGGCAAGACGCTGACCTTCGAACCCAATGCCAACATGGCGACCCCCGAAGCCTACCGGCTCGGTCCGGGCGACGAGGTGGTCGTCGACGTGTGGGGCGCCAGCGAAGACTATATCTGCGAGGTCATCTCGCCCGAGGGCAGCATCATGGTGACCGAGATCGGCCCGGTCTATCTCAACGGACTCACCGTCCGCGAAGCCGCCGCCCGCATCCGCAATCTTCTTGCGCGCAAGTATGCCGGCGTCGCGGGCGAATACCCCGCCACCGAGGTGCGGGTGACGCTGGGACAGATACGGACCATTCAGGTTCACGTCATGGGCGAGGTCGAGGTGCCGGGCACCTACCGGCTGTCGTCGTTCTCGTCGGCATTCCATGCGCTCTATCGTGCCGGCGGCGTTACCGACATCGGTACGCTCCGCCAGATCGAACTGTTGCGCAACGGACGCCGTTTCGCGCTTCTCGACCTCTATGAATACCTCTTCTCGGGCAAGTTCGGGCAGGACGTGCGTCTTGAGGAGGGCGACGTCATCCTGGTACATCCCTACGGCCGGCTGGTCGAGGTGAAAGGCAAGGTGAAGCGCCCGATGTACTACGAAATGAAGGAGGGCGAGACGATGCGCGACCTGTTGGGCTACACGGGCGGTTTCACGGGCGATGCCTATGACCGCGAGGTGCGCGTGGTGCGCCGCTCGGGCCGCGAGCACGAGTTCTTCAGCGTGCCGGTCGACAAGTTCGACGGCTTCGTGCTGGAGGACGGCGACGAAATCGAGGCCGACGCCGTGCTGGACCGCTTCGCCAATCGTGTCGAAGTGCGCGGTGCGGTGTTCCGTCCCGGTCTGTACGAGTTGTGCGACGATGTGGCCACGGTCGGGCAGCTGGTCAAGCGCGCCGAGGGGCTCAAGGACGAAGCGTTTCTGTCGCGCGCACTGCTTTATCGTGAGTGCGACGACCTGCTGCAGCGGATGATTTCGGTCGACCTGGCCGGCATCGTCCGGGGCACGACGCCCGACATTCCCCTGCAGCGCAACGATGTGCTGGTGATCTCCAGCCGCCACGATCTGAACGAACTGGGCGGATTCACCATCAGCGGCGAGGTGGCGCAGCCGGGCACCTATCCCTATGTGGAGGAGATGACCCTCGAAGACCTTATCGTGCAGGCCGGCGGTCTGCTCGACGGCGCTTCGACGGTGCGGGTGGAGATCGCGCGCCGGCTGAAAGATCCGCAGAGCACGACCGCCTCGAACCGGCTGGGGCAGGTCTTCACCTTCTCGCTCAAGGACGGTCTGGTGGTCGACGGCACGCAGGGATTCGTGCTCGAACCTTTCGATGTGGTGGCCGTGCGCAAGAGCCCGGGCTATCAGGAGCAGCGCATGGTGACAATATCGGGCGAAGTGGTCTTCTCGGGCGAATATGCCCTGCTGCACAAGAACGAGCGTATCTCCGATCTGGTGAAGCGTGCCGGCGGCGTGACCTCCGACGCCTACATCCGCGGCAGCCGTCTGATGCGTCAGATGAACGAGGAGGAGCGCGCCCTGCGCGACGATGTGCTGCGCATGGCCCGGCTCGACGGCGGCTCCGACTCGCTCTCGGTGGAGAAACTGCGCGAGAACGACACCTACACTGTGGGCATCGAACTCGAAAAGGCGCTGGCCAACCCCGGCTCCGACTACGATGTGGTGCTGCGCGAAGGCGACCGTCTTTTCGTGCCGGAATACGTCAGCACGGTGAAGATCGTGGGCGAAGTGATGCGCCCCAACACGGTGCTCTACTCCAAAAACAAGAAATACAAGGATTATATCGACCAGGCGGGCGGTTATGCCGTGCGGGCCAAGAAGAGCCGCACCTACATCGTCTACATGAACGGCATGATCTCGCGCAGGAAGAACCGGATCGAACCGGGCTGTGAGATCATCGTGCCCCGCAAACGCTTCCGTCCCGGTTTGGGCGTGACGGAGATCATGGGTCTGGCGACCTCGGCCGCTTCGCTCGGCACGATGGCCGCTTCGATTGCCAACCTTGCAAAATAAGCCGCTATGAAGAACGACATGCAGGAAAATGCTGCCCCCTCCCGGCAGACTGCCGAGGATGAAATCGATCTGCTGGAACTTGCCCGCAAGGTGTGGGCCGAGCGCAAGCTGGTGTTGCGCTGGTGTTGCTACGCCGCTGTGATCGGACTGATCGTAGCGTTCAGCATTCCGAGGGAGTACACCACCGTTGCGGTGCTGGCTCCCGAGACTGCGTCGAACAAGAATTCGCTCGGCGGACTGGGCGCTTTGGCCAGCATGGCCGGCATCAACGTGGGCGGCATGACCGAGACGGATGCGGTGAATCCCGATCTTTACCCCGACGTGGTGGCTTCGGTGCCTTTCGTTGTCGAACTCTTTCCGGTCCGGGTCGAGACGGCCGACGGCGCCTTGCAGACCGACCTTTACACCTACCTGAAGAAACATACGCGGCGCCCCTGGTGGAGCGTGGCGATTGCCGCTCCGTTCCGGGCGCTCGGGTGGTTCATGTCGCTGTTTCGCGACGAGATGCCCGAGTCCGACGGTCAGGCGGCCGATCCGTTCCGTCTGAAGCCCGACGAAAACCGCATTGCCGAGGCGCTGGGACAGCGTGTGATGGTTGCCGTGGATAAGAAGAATTCGCTGGTGACGCTTTCGGTGACGATGCAGGACCCGCTGGTCTCGGCGACCGTGGCCGACACCGTCATGCACAATCTGCAAACCTATGTCACCGACTATCGCACCAACAAGGCGCGCAACGACCTCGAATTCACGCAGCAGCTCTACGATGAATCGCAACGGGACTATTATGGTGCGCAGCAGCGTTATGCGCGTTACATGGATGCCAATCAGAACGTCGTGCGGCGGGCAGTGCGTACCGAGCAGGAACGCCTGGAGAACGAGATGACGCTGGCTTACAATATCTACAATCAGATGGCCCAGCAGCTGCAGGTCGCCAAGGCCAAGGTGCAGGAAAGCACGCCGGTCTATGCTGTCGTACAGCCTGCGACGGTGCCTCTCAAAGCGTCGAAACCATCCAAAACGATGCTGCTTGCCGGGTTCGTTTTCTTTGCAGCGGCCGCTTGCGTGGCCTGGATTCTTTTCGTGCGCGATCTTTTCGGTCGTTTGCGGCGGGAGTTCGGCCGCTCGGCCGGAGAGGAGTAGCTGTCCGATGCTGTATTTGCATATCGGCCCGACCATCAATGGTCGGGCCGGTTCGTTTTTGTTTCGGGAGGGACGGCTGTCCTTTCTGCGCTCGCTTCGTTTTCTGTTGTCTTTGTCGGTCAGCTTTACACCCCGCGCTCCAACTCTGTTCCCCTTCTCATCATTCTATCTCCCGTCTCTTTCGCCTTTCCTCTCCTTTCTCCCCTCCGGCTTGCCCCGTCCCTGCTCAAGCCATGCTATGTTTCTCCTTGCACTCGGATTCAGACCCTTCATCAGTCTCCCCGGTGAACTTTTCCGCGTGAATAATTTTTGTTTTATCTTCGCTCCCGGCAACTTCACACCCGGAGTGGTGCGGATCATGGTTCGCATCAGCGTGGTTAGCAGATTCAGCAGTCCGCTGGCGGCGTAATGGCGCAGGAGGATTAAAGGAAAATCGTTGTTCGTTTGCGGTTGTTTGACAGCTGGTTTTATCGGTTTTGATAGCGGTATGGGAGTTGTTCTCGTGCCGAAGTCCGCGGGGCGAGTTTTGCGAGCCTCCGCAGGGCGGGGCTTCGGCTCGCACGGCTGAACGCCGGTGTTTGCGATTCGAGCTTTACCAGCCTACCGGGAAACAATTCCTATTTCCGACTCGCGTTGCTGCCAGTTGCATATTCCAGTCTGCGGCGGAGTTTGCGAACAATTTAGTAATTTGTCATTCTGAGGAGCAGAGCGACGAAGAATCTGTATCAAGTATACGTAGACAGATTCTTGACTGCACTGCGTTTGTCTTTCTCCTCCTTGCTCGGCATAATCCGCAAGCGGTCTCTGCTCTCGCTGCGTTCGTCGATCCACTTCGTTCAGAATGACAAAGGGCTTGAGATTCGGACGCAGCCTGCGGGGCACGCTTGCGGGCCGCAGCCTTGGCCGGCGGAGGCCCGCACGGCTCGAGGAGCCGCACGATGCAACGACATTCGTACAGAAACCATTGTTCCGCACCCTCCGCCGCATTCCTCATAGCGATTGCTTTTCGCGCCTGCTGCGGGCTACCGCGTCAGCGCGACGGGAGCCTTGTCGGGCGTCGGTGTGAGCGGCAGTTGGTGGTCTTCTTCGCCTTTTTCCGCTTCGGTGTGTGTCGCGAGTGCCCTGTGGCTCTATCCGTCGGAGGTGCGCCCGACGGACAGCGGTACGTTGGCGTTCCGGTCGGTCGCCGTTTCCGTGCGCTGCGTCCAAGCATCTGCCGGAAGTTGCCGCCGGGGATGCCGGAGCGCCGGATGCTCCGGAATTTCCCGGCATAAAATTGTGTGGCCCTGCTTTTGCGTTTTCCGTGGAAAATCACTACTTTTGTAAGATTTCGTACGCTAATTCAGCCAACAACGCACACCTATGGATATAGTTGCCAGTCTGATCAAGATGATTTTCGGCTCGAAAGCCGACAAAGACCGCAAGGAGATCGAACCTTATCTGCTGAAGATCAAGGCCGTATACCCCGAAATCGAGGCGCTCTCGAACGACGGCCTGCGCGCCCGCAGCGAGGAGCTCAAGCGCCGCATCGCCGACTGCATCGCCGGGGACGAGGCCCGCATCGTCGAGCTCCGCGCCCGGCTCGAACAGCCCGAAACGACGCTCGAGGAGAAGGAGAAGATTTCCAAGGAGATCGACGACCTCACCAAACGCATCGACGACCGCATCGAGGAGAAGCTCGACGAGATTCTGCCCGAAGCGTTCGCCATCATGAAGGATACGGCGCGCCGCTTCGCCGAGAACGAGACCGTCGAGGTGACGGCCAACGATTTCGACCGCGAGCTGGCCGCTTCGAAGGATTTCGTCCGCATCGAGGGCGACAAGGCCCTCTACGCCACTCATTGGCTCGCCGGCGGCAACGACATCAAGTGGGACATGGTCCACTACGACGTGCAGCTTTTCGGCGGCGTCGTGCTCCACAAGGGCAAGATCGCCGAGATGGCCACCGGCGAGGGTAAAACCCTCGTCGCCACGCTTCCCGTGTTCCTCAACGCACTGGCCCGGAAGGGCGTGCACCTCGTGACGGTCAACAACTACCTGGCCAAGCGAGACAGCGAGTGGATGGGCCCCATGTACGAGTTCCACGGTCTCTCGGTGGCCTGCATCGACGATACGCAGCCCAATTCCGACGCCCGGCGCGACGCCTACATGGCCGACATCACCTTCGGTACCAACAACGAGTATGGTTTCGACTACCTGCGCGACAACATGGCTTCGTCGCCCAAGGACCTCGTGCAGTGCAAGCACCACTTCGCCATCGTCGACGAGGTCGACTCGGTGTTGATCGACGATGCGCGCACGCCGCTCATCATCTCGGGTCCCGTGCCCAAGGGCGAGGACCAGATGTTCGAGCAGTACCGTCCCGCCATCGAAAACCTCTACAACCTGCAGAAGAACCTCGTTACCGGCTTGCTGGCCGAGGCCCGCAAGCTCATCGCCGACGGCAACAGCGACGAGGGCGGCGTGAAGCTCTACCGTACGCACAAGGGTCTGCCCAAGTACAAGCCGCTGATCAAGTATCTCTCGGAGCAGGGCGTCAAGGCGTTGATGCAGAAGACCGAGAACATCTACATGCAGGACAACAACCGCCGCATGCCCGAGATCACGGACGACCTCTACTTCGTCATCGACGAGAAGCTCAACTCCGTGGAGCTCACCGACAAGGGGCACGAGGCGCTCTCGAAATACTTCAACGAGGACGGTTTCTTCGTCCTGCCCGACATCGGGTCGGAGGTCGCCGAGTTGGAAAAGAGCGACCTTTCGGCCGAGGAGCGGGCCCGGAAGCGCGACGCCGTCATCAACGACTACTCCGTCAAGTCGGAGCGCGTGCATACGGTCCACCAGCTGTTGAAAGCCTACGCCATGTTCGAGAAGGACATCGAATACGTGGTGATGGACAACAAGGTCAAGATCGTCGACGAGCAGACGGGGCGTATCCTCGAAGGCCGCCGTTACTCCGACGGCCTGCACCAGGCCATCGAGGCCAAGGAGCATGTCAAGGTCGAGGCCGCGACGCAGACTTTCGCGACCATCACCTTGCAGAACTACTTCCGCATGTACCACAAGCTGGCCGGTATGACCGGTACGGCCGAGACCGAGGCTTCGGAGTTCTGGTCGATCTACAAGCTCGACGTGGTGGCCATCCCCACCAACCGGCCCGTCATCCGCGACGACCGCCAGGACCTGATCTACAAGACCAAGCGCGAGAAGTACAACGCCGTCATCGAGGAGATCGTGCGCCTCGTGGGCGAGGGCCGTCCGGTGCTCGTCGGTACTACGTCGGTCGAGATTTCGGAGTTGCTGAGCCGCATGCTCAAGCTCCGCGGCATCAAGCATAACGTTCTGAACGCCAAGCAGCACCAGTTGGAGGCCCAGGTCGTGGCCGAGGCCGGACGTGCAGGGCAGGTGACCATCGCCACCAACATGGCGGGCCGCGGTACCGACATCAAGCTCACGCCCGAGGTCAAGGAGGCCGGAGGTCTGGCCATCATCGGTACCGAGCGCCACGAAAGCCGCCGTGTCGACCGGCAGCTGCGCGGCCGTGCCGGCCGCCAGGGCGACCCGGGTTCTTCGCAGTTCTTCGTCTCGCTGGAGGACGACCTGATGCGTCTGTTCGGTTCGGGCCGCATCGCCGCCATGATGGACCGCATGGGCCACAAGGAGGGCGACGTGATCCAGGCCGGCATGATGACCAAGGCCATCGAGCGGGCCCAGAAGAAGGTCGAGGAGAACAATTTCGGCATCCGCAAGCGTCTGCTGGAGTATGACGACGTCATGAACTCGCAGCGCGAAGTCATCTACACGCGCCGTCGCCATGCGCTCTACGGCGAACGCGTCGAGATCGACCTCAACAATATCATGTACGACTTCGCCGCCGATTTCGTCGAGACCCACCGGGGCATCGATTTCGCGGATTTCCGTTTCGAAATGATCCGCGAGGTGGCCGTCGAGCCCACGTTCGACGAAAAGACCTACGACGACGCCAAATTCGACGAGCTCGTCGAGGCCATCGTCGGAGACCTCAAGGAGGCCTGCGTCCGCCGTGCCAAGGCCGTTGCCGATACGGTGCGGCCCGTCATGCAGCGCATCTACGAGGACAAGAAGGACCAGCTCGATTCGAACCTCTATTTCCCCATTACCGACGGTCACCTGGGCTACAACGTGCCGGTGAACTTGCGCAAGTGCAAGGAGAGCGACGGTGCCGAAATCTTCAAGGTCTTCTCCAAGGTGGTGATGTTCACTACCATAGACGACGCTTGGCGCGAGCATCTGCGCGAGATGGACGACCTGCGCCAGAGCGTGCAGAATGCCACCTACGAGCAGAAGGACCCGCTGCTGATCTACAAGTTCGAGTCGTTCGGACTCTTCTCCAAGATGCTCGTCCGGATCAACCGCGACGTGCTGGCCGTGCTCAACAAGGCCTATATTCCGGTCCGCGACCAGAATGCAGAGTCCGTGCAGCGCGAGCGGCAGCAGCACGCCAAGGTCGATGTCAACAAGCTGCAGGCATCGCGCATGCAGGCCGCCGCACAGGCGGGCCAGGGCGAGCGGCAGAAGCCCATGCCTGTCCAGGCCGAGAAGAAGGTGGGGCGCAACGACCCCTGCCCCTGCGGTTCGGGCAAGAAGTACAAGAACTGCCACGGCAAAGGCATGTAAACCTCGATCCGCCGCACGCGCAGCATTCCGGTCGCCACCCCTCACCTTTAATCCGCCTGCGGCGGCTTGACTTTGCTCCCGCTCGGCATAGCCTGCAAGCAGTCTCTGCCCTCGCTTACTCGCAAAGTTCACCTTTAACTTTTCACTTTTCACCTTATCCAAGTGGGTTACAACGAAGAAAAACAGCGGCAGCTGGACATGCGCTACCTGCGCATGGCGCGCATCTGGGCCGAGAACTCCTATTGCGTGCGGCGGCAGGTCGGGGCGCTGATCGTCAAGGACAAGATGATCATCTCCGACGGCTACAACGGCACCCCCTCGGGTTTCGAGAACAAATGCGAGGACGAGGAGGGCAGGACCAAGCCCTACGTCCTTCACGCCGAGGCCAACGCCATCACCAAGGTGGCCAAGAGCGCCAACAACTGCGACGGCTCCACGCTCTACATCACCGCCGCGCCATGCCTCGAGTGCTCGAAGCTCATCATTCAGGCCGGCATCCGGCGTGTCGTCTACAGCGAGGACTACCGTTCGGAGGACGGGCTGAACCTGCTGCGCAAGGTAGGCATCGAATGCGTTCAGTATCAGTAGACTATAAAACGGGCAGGCGATGAAAATCCGGTTTCTGACATGTTTGTTGTTTTGCGGACTTGCTCTGCCGGTGCAGGCGCGGACGCAGGAGCCGGCGACGGCATGCGAGTTCAATCCGGGCGAGCTTCCGGCCGCCGTGCCCGAATACCTCTACTGCCGAATCATCAGCAGTCACCTGCCGCAGCCCTGGGGCGACACCGTGTTCTTCGATTTCGGCCAGGAAACCGGCTATTGGAGATACAACATGTTGACCGACAGCGAGGGCGGCGAGCTCGTTTTCAATTCGGGCATTCAGGCGCTCAACTACATGACCGCCCGCGGCTGGGAGTTCGTGCAGGCCTATACTTCGGGCGAGAAGAACGAATACGTCCATATGTTGCTGCGTATCGCTGCCGCCGAACTGCCTGCGCCGGCGCTCTCCGAAGCGCTTGCGGAGCCGCGCAGCACCTCCGGCAAAGCGAAAGGGAAAAAGAGAGACGGCAATAGGCCGGCGGAGAACGACAATACGGAAAGATGATGACAAAAGCGTGTCGCGCAAGCAGGAATGACCGGCCGAAGAAGCGTATCGTCATCGTGGGCGCCACTTCGGGTCTGGGTCTGGAGCTGGCCCGGCTTTGCATCGCCGCCGGCTGGCGCGTGGGTGCCGCGGGCCGCAATGCCGGGGCGCTCGCCCGGCTCAAGGCGGAGGCTCCGGAGCAGGTCGAGACTGCCGAAATCGACATCACGCGCGATGATGCGCCGCCGCGGCTCGCCGAACTGGTCCGGCGGCTGGGCGGCATGGAGATCTATTTCCACGCTTCGGGCATCGGCAAGCGCAATACCGACCTGGAGCCCGGCATCGAGCTGGCCACGCTCCGCACCAACGGCGAGGGTTTCGTTCGGATGGTGACTGCGGCGTTCGGCTGGTTCCGCTCGCACGGCGGCGGCCATATCGCCGTCATCAGTTCGGTCGCAGGCACCCGCGGGCTGGGTTCGGCTCCGGCTTACTCTGCTACCAAGCGGATGCAGAACACCTACATCGACGCCCTTGCGCAGCTCGCGCGGATGGAGAAACTGGCTATCCGTTTCACCGACATCCGCCCCGGATTCGTTGCTACACCGTTGCTTTCGGGCGACGACTATCCGCTGCTCATGCAGCCCGGACCGGTCGCCCGGCGTATTTTCCGGGCTCTCCGGCATCGTCGGCGCCGCATTGTCATCGACCGGCGTTATGCCGTGCTCGTCTTTTTGTGGAGGTTGATTCCCGCTTGGTTGTGGGAGCGCCTTCCGGTTCGCAAAAACGCTTGATGTCCGTTGGACGGAAGATAGAAAAACGAGATGTGCCGGAGTGCATCTCGTTTTCAGTTGTGCGGCCGGTCCGGATTCAGCCGTTCTTCTCAGCCCATTCGAGCAGCTGCCGCAACAGCGGCATCAGCGATTCGCCCTTCGGCGTCAGCCGGTATTCCACGCGCGGCGGCACTTCGGGATAGAGCGTGCGCGCCACCAGCCCGGCCTGCTCCAGATCGCGTACCGTGGCGGCCAGCATCCGCTCCGAGATTCCGCCCGGCACGGACCGCGTCAGTTCGCCGAACCGCAGCACTTCATGCTCGTGCAGGGTCAGCAGCACAAGCAGTGCCCAGCGGCTGCCGAAACGCTCGAACAGCACGCAGGCGGGCGACAGCGAGGAATTTTGTCCGTTTTTTTTCATCGTTGCAATGGCTTCGGAATGACGAAAACTGACTTCAGCGTAAGTCGCTGACGTGCAGTTTCGTTCTTGTTTCGTTCCGGAAAAGGGTCTATCTTGTCGATGCAAAGTTACTACAAAAAAGTGAAATGCGGAAAGATATAGTGATAGAATTGAGTTACAAGGGTTTTGGTTGAAGTGGCGATAATCCGTGAAGCCATTACAATCCCTGCCGAAGCCAAATCCTGACGCCGCTACGTTACTTGTTCGTAACCATGCCCGAAAATGCGACAAACGGGTACGAATAGCGAAACAAGGCTCTAAGGAATAGTGAGTTATCCATAACTCA